>Ga0157369_10000399_pt1 | contig 57828 bp, 43 predicted proteins | sample C25metaG_FD_113461 | JGI IMG/M metagenome (GOLD analysis project Ga0157369, IMG submission 113461) | Corn rhizosphere microbial communities from Kellogg Biological Station, Michigan, USA - C2-5 metaG | ecosystem: Host-associated > Plants > Roots > Rhizosphere > Soil | place: USA: Michigan... | reverse complement strand
TATCCCAACGTCGCGAAGCCGGTGATCGTCGAAATGGAGACGCATCGCGAAATGGCTAAGAGCATCGGCACGGACCAATATGGGATCGATGAAATCACGAATCACTGCATGATCGTCACAGGCGATCATATAGGGACGCACATCGATTCATGGGGACACGTCAAGCCAGACGCACCGCGCGCCGAGGGTATCCCGATCGAGTACTGCTATGGCGACGGCGTGGTGCTCGATCTGACGCATAAGGCGCCCGGAGACGAAATCACCGTTGCGGATATAAACGAGGCTGAAGGAAAGCTGGGAGGCTATAAGATCAAATCGCTTGACATCGTGTTGCTGCGGACCGACGCTGCCAAGAAACGATTTGAGAAGAGCTACCTGACGGACCATCCGGGAATGACCAAAGAATCGGTGCATCACATTTTGGATCGAGGAGTAAAGGTGATGGGGATCGACGCCATCGGCTTTGATCCACCGGTGCCAAAAATGTTCGAGCGGAAGAAATTCTGGGAAGCGCACCGGGTGATGCGCGAGCGCGAATACTACCATCTCGAGAATCTGTGCAATCTGCACGAGATTCCGGCTCCTTATCACTCCTTCACAGTCAGCGTGCTGCCGATTAAATGGCGCGGGGCTTCGGCGGCGCCTGTGCGTGCCGTAGCGATTGTGTAGCCGTCAAGTCCTAGCCATTAAATCTTCCCGGGGCGGCGTGAACACGTCGATCAGGACGGAATCCTCGAGCGCTTCGGCGCCGTGCACTAAATTCGATGGAATCGGCAACAGGTCGCCGGGGTGCAGTACGATTTTTTCGCCCGCAAGATCGAAGCGCATGGAGCCGGATGTCAACATGGTGACCTGCTCATGCACGTGCCGGTGCGCGGGCGAGACGACTCCCTTCTTGAATCTCACGCGCAGAATGGTCATTTGCGACGTGTGAATCATCTGCCGCATGAGGCCCGGGCTCAGCTCGACCTCGGGAATTCCGTTCCAGTTGTAGGGTTGCATTTAAATCATGATGGCGCGGACCGCCGCAGCGATTTTTTCAGCATTGGGCAGAAGCTGCTGCGCGAGGGCGGGTGCGGCCGGCATGCGGACGTCAGGCGACGCCACTCTTTTGATCTTCAGCGGCAACCGGTCGCCGAGCATTTCGTGCAAGCGCGCCACGATTTCCGCTCCGAAGCCGCCCGTCCGGTTTGCTTCATGCGCCACAACCACGCGGCCGTTGGCATCGAGCACGATCTGGCGAAGAGCATCCTCGTCGAGCGGGGAAAGCCACCGCAAATCGAGTACGCCCACGTTGCCGACGAGGTCAGCTGCCTCGAGTGCCGGACCGAGCGCTGTTCCCCAGGTGACGATGGCGGCGGCGGTTCCGGACTTTCTGACAACCGCTTTTCCAATCGGCTGGATGGGGCCCGAGGTCTGGACGGGGCCGGTAGACTGATACAGCCCTCGTGCTTCAAACAGAACGCACGGATCGGGCGAAGCCACGGCGGAACGCAGAATGTCGTAAGCATCCTGAGGCGTAGCCGGCAACGCGATTCTCAATCCCGGAATATGCGCAAGCAGGGCTTCGAGGCTTTGGGAATGCTGGGCACAGGAGCCGGGTGTCGCACCCTGTTGCGTGCGTACGACAATCGGAACCGCGCAGCGGCCCGCTGTCACGTAGCGAATGTTCGCCGCCTGATTAATCAGCTGATCGAGGGCGACCAGAAGAAAATCGGCCCACATGATCTCGACGATCGGCTTCATACCCATCAAGGCCGCGCCTACCGCGGAGCCGAGGATGGCGCTTTCCGAAATCGGCGTATCGAACACGCGCTCGATCCCATAAGTCTTGAGCAGGTTGCGGGAAGCGCCGAAAATGCCGCCGGCATGGCCGACATCTTCTCCATAGACCAATACTTCGGGCCGAGTTTCCAGCTCGCGGCTCAATGCTTCATTGACCGCCTGGACGTAGCTCATGGTGCGCGGTTCGCCATTCTGAGCCGAGTCTGAAGAAACGGGCCGTGCGACGGGCACGGCCGGCGTTACGGGCGCCCAAACGTGATCGAGGGCTGTCTCGGCGTTCGGCAGGGGCGAACTCAGAACCTCTTCGAGCAGCGCACTCATTTCGGATTTGGCGTTTGCGATCAGCTCGTCGACGGCATCGCGACCGATCACGCCGGCTTCAATGAGCCGGTTCGAGACAACCAGGATCGGATCTCGTTCGGCGGCGTTCTGGCGGTCTTCCTTCGACCGATAGTGTTCGATATCGCGATTGTAGTGTCCCCACAAACGCGGTACGCGGCACTCGATCAACGCCGGCCCAGCCCCGGCGCGCGCGCGATCTGCGGCTTGGCGGATGGTGTCACGGATCGCGATCAGATCCGTTCCATCGATGGTCATTCCCGGGATGCCGTAGCCGGAGGCACGCTGCGCGATGCGAGCGATCCGGAAGGTGTGAGCGGTAGGTGTCAACTCAGACCAGCCATTGTTCTCGCAAACTATCAATACGGGCAGATTGCGCGCCGCCGCGAATGCCAAGCCCTCGTGTGTGGACCCTTGATTGAACGCGCCGTCTCCGATGGAGACCACGACAACGCGCCTGTTACCCAGCGCGACATTGGCCTGTGCGACGCCACAGGCGATTGGCACGCCAGCGCCGACGATCGAATTTTCGCCGATGAAGCGTGTCCACGGCGCCATCAAATAGGCCGACCCGCCACGGCCGCCGTTTATGCCGATGCTGCGCTGGCACACTTCGCCCAATACTTCGCGGACGGGCAAGCCGGAAGCAAGCGCCCAGCCATGTCCTCGATAGGTGGAAATAATCTGGTCGGCCGAATCCAATCCAGCGACAGCCGCTACTGGTACGGCTTCCTGTCCGGCACACAAATGGATCGATCCCAATACCTTCGGCGGAATGGCCTGGCTGGCTTCGAGCGCGCATTGCTCAAAGGCCCTGATCTGAATAATTTTCTTCAGGCAATCCAATAGATAGGTTCGGTCGGAATCGGCAAGGCCTTGTTTTCGGTGCGCGGTGATCTCGGCACTAGACATATATTGTCAATTATCTATACGGCTATCAGTATTTTATACTTTCATGGGATCGCGAATACGTAATACCCTTGAGCGCCGGGCTTTCCTGGCTTGAAAACTAAAGATTCCCGTTCATCGGCGGAAGCAGCGAAGAAGGCGACATACTGGCGGCCTCCAACTTCATATACCGACGGAATACCGTCAGGATTGGCGTCAAGTTCGGTCTCCCATAGGAGTTTGCCGGTGTCCTTGTCGTAGGCATGGACCATGCGGTCCGGGCCCGAGCCGACGAAGATGAGGCCGCCGGCGGTCACGACAGGACCGTTGCGGGTGAATTTAGAACTGCCGGTATTGGTGATTCCTTTGGCGGCGAGCCCGGGAGTGGTGCCGAGGGGGATTTTCCATTTGATGGTGCCCTGATTGAGGTCGTAGGCGGTCAACTGCGACCAAGGCGGACTCATGGCGATAAGCCCGTTCGTAGCAAACAGTGTGTTTCCGAATGGACCGTAGTAGCGGGTCTGCCCGGCAGGTGGCGGAGGGACAGGGGCGCGTTCGCGAATTCTGCGGGCGCGGTGTTCGGTCTCCTGGCCGGCCGCGGGTGCGGCTGCACCGCCGGCAGGGTTCACAAGATAAGCCATTAACGCTTGCAGATTCTCAGTCGTGAGCCTGGCTTCGGAAAACGGCGGCATTTCGCCTTTGCCGTTGCGAATGGTGGTCTTAAATGCATCAGGTCCTATTTCTTTGGGGAAGGTGATGCGGGCGCGATCAGGACCGTGACAAGGCATGCAGTTTTGTGTGTAGAGAGCGAGTCCCTGCTGCTCCTGCGTCTCGCCGGGAAATCTCCTGACCGGCCGTGTTTCGGTCAACTGATGAATCGTAGGCGCGTCGAAGGAGCGCACATACAGCATTCCGGTTTCGGGATCGCCGGCGGCGCTGCCCCAGTTGGCGCCCCCATTTTCACCCGGCACAGCAATCTGGTTTCGGGTACTGGTAGGCGGAGTGAAGATGCCTTCGTTGCGCGCGTGCAGCAGGATGTTCCGCAAACGTTCTTTCTCGGCCGGATCCAAATACGGATTGATGTCGTCGACGGTGAATTTCTGGCGCGCGAACGGCGCGGGCTTGGTCGGGAATGGCTGCGTAGGCCAGGATTGTTCTCCCGGCATATCGGTTTTGGGAACCGGGCGCTCTTCGATGGGCCAAAGCGGTTCTCCGGTCACGCGGTTAAAGACGTAAAGAAAACCGAACTTCGTCGGCTGCGCCACGACATCCACCGGCTTGCCTTCATGTTGAACGGTGAGGAGTTTCGGAGCCGTGGTCGGATCGTAATCCCAGAGATCATGATGGACGAATTGAAAATGCCACAGGCGCTTACCGGTGCGCAGATCGAGCGCAAGCAGAGAGTCGCCAAACAAATTTTGGCCGATACGGTCGGCTCCATACAGATCGTAGATTGGCGAGCCGAGCGGGAAATATCCGATGCCGCGTTTCTCATCAATCGATATTTCGCCCCACGCGTTTACGCCGCCACTATAGCGCCAAGCGTCTTTTGGCCAAGTCTCATATCCGTATTCGCCCGGATGAGGGATGGTGTGGAACGTCCACACGAGCTTTCCGGTATGGACGTCGTAGGCGCGAATATCGCCAGGAGCAGAACCGTAGAGTTCACCGGGCGCGGAGCCGAGGATAATCAGATTCTCGAACACACGTCCGGGAGTTCCGGATTGAATCGAATCGATGGTTTTTGGATCGTGGCCGAGGCCTTCGCGCAGGTTCACGCGGCCATCATTACCGAACGTATTGATGGTGACTCCGGTGAGGGCATTGATTTCCTGGAGATTGTCGTTGACCGAGAAGATCAGCCTACGATCGGTGCGGTCCTTACTCTCCCAATAGTTGAAGCCGCGGTTGGTGGGCGTGGCTTCGGTTGGGTGAGACCAGAATTGGCGTCCGGTGGCGGCGTCGAGCGCCATGACGGCGCCGTTCTCTCCGACAAGGTACATGACATTGTCGACTATGAGCGGGCTAAACGAAAACCTTCCGGTCGGACCGGGCGCAAGATGGGACCAGACGAGCGCGAGCTTGTGCACGTTGCTCTTGTCGATCTGCTTGAGGGCAGAGTATTGCATGGAGTCGGCCGCGCCGGAATAATCGCTCCAGGTCGTATAAGGAGTTGGGGGCGCTGAGAGTGCAAGGGCGGGCAGCGTGACGGCAAGACACTTCCAAATCCGGCTCTCGCCAGATTTGCCGTTAGTTCTTTTCCTCAAAGGTAGTCTCCTAATGAATATCCGAAGAGCCGACGAGGACGTCGGCCGTGGGACAGGAGTCCCGCCCCCCAATGCGGTTTCAAGCTTTGAATTTGTATCCGAGCTTTTGCAGATAGGCTTTGCTGGTCTGGGCGGTTTCGAGAGGCGTCTGCGGCTGACCTTTCGACGGGTCGAGCTCGACCATGATGTCGGGATTGTGGCCGGCACCTTCCACCAGGTCGAGGATTTTCACGATGTCGACCTTGCCTTCACCGAGCGGACAATAGCCGGCGTAGTGTTCCCAGCCTTTGTAATCCTTCAAGTGCATGTGGCCCACGATGGGCAGGAAATCTTCCACGACCTTGGCGGCATCCGCGCCGCCTTTCTGGAGCTGGCCGACATCGGGAGCGAACTTCACATGCTTGGTGTTCACCTCATGCATGACCGTGTAGACTTCATCGCGTGTTTCGATAGCGGTGCCGGTGTGTTGATGGAGCCCGGCAGCGAGCCCGACGTCGTTGAGCGCCTTGGCGGCGTCGTTCAGGGAAGAAACGATATTTGCGCGGTGGGCCTGAAAATCGTAAGACTCACGCTTGACTCCGTTCGAGGCGAGTACGGCAAACGTTCCGCCGTATTTCTTGATGGTTTTCCCGAGGCGGGTTATCCGCGCGAGATTCTCTTCTTTCTTGGAAGTATCGATAAAGTCTGTTGAAATGTAGCCGGACTTCAGCGGCAGTGAATACTTCTCGATCATGCCGTGTAAAGCTCCCTTTTCATCCCAGTAATCGAGGATTTCGGGAAAGGTTTCAAAGGAGTAGAAGCCGAGACTCGAAATGTCTTTCATGGCCGGCTCCAGAGTCTCGGGGGCGCGCGGGAACCCACCCCATGTGATGCAGGTGTACCCGATCTTGAGTTTTCGCCGGTTGGCGGCCAGAAGGGGCAGAACTCCGGCGCCCGCTGCAACTGTTTTTGCGAACGTTCTGCGATTCATCTCGTGTTACCTGCTAGCTGTCAGTTTGGCGCTGGGCGTGGTGTCCGCGGGAAGGTCTCCGAGGACAAACTGAATTGCCGCGAGAATAAATTTGCCGAAGGCCGGCGTCTCGAACAGCATAGGGGTGTGTCCGAGCGCGCAATTGAATACGCGTCCCTTGCCGTAGCTCTTGATCCAGCTAATTCCATAGTCGTTGTCAGGGCGTACGCCTTTCCAATGAGTCATGTCGGACTTTTCGGTATCGATACTAAGCAGAACGTGCACTTTGTCTCTTGAAAAGGGTCCGGTGGGAAGGAAGTGATAGAACTCATCGGTCCACTGGAATTCCTTACCAGCGAACGCCTTGGTGAGCGGGCTCGCCGGATCGTCGATTTTGAGAGTGGCCGTTTCGACGCGATGAGGACCGTCCTGCGCGCCCATCATTTCACCAAACTCAGGGAGATCCATCGAAGCGTAAGTTGCTCCGTGAATACCGGCTACCCCACCTCCTTCGCGAACAAAACGCATCAGGCCGCTGAGCACATCCGGATCGGGGAAAACTTCGCCGACGGTGCTGTTCAGGAAGACCGCATCGAATTCGCGGATCTTCGGATATTTCAGATTGTTTAGATCGTTGCTAAACACCGCTTGATACGCGCCGGTGTTTTTCGCCATGAGGCCAAGCGCGAGGTTGGCATGCGCTACGGTGGCGTGATAATAACCTCCGGCCGGGCTCAAATCAATCACCAGAAGTTTTCTCGGCTTTTTGGGTTTGATGATGGCCTCGCGCGGCAAGGCGGCTTCGATCTTTTCGCGATCGGCAGCCGGTACGCGGTCGGTGTTGGTGATGGGCAGAACTTTGCTGATCTCTTCCACGCGATATCCCATGGCGGGGCGGAGAGCTTTTTCGAAGCCTGCTGTGTCAGCGGCAGCGGCCGAGCCGAGCGCGAGCACGAGCGGCTTCACGCCGGAATATGGTCGGGAACAATTGCTGCATTGATTCGGCGATTCCTGGGGCGCCGGTTCGGCGCGGCTGATGTCGAGGAGCAGGCCAGTGAGGTGGGCGTCGTTGCTTCGGCCTTCTACATTCAGAACCATCAGCCGGTCTTGCAGCGCTTCGAGCGGGTTCTTTTGCGAGAGGGAGGCGGCATCCGCGCTGACGCCGATTCGCGGGCCGGCGTCTTTCACCGCGTTGAGAACGCTCTTCAGATTCTTCCCGCCTGCGATCGCTATATTCATGCCGGATTCGCCGGCTAGTGTGTCGATCGCGGAGAGAGACCCCGGCGTTGACGAGACGACGATCGTATCGACGCCCAGGCTCTTGGCAAAATCGAACAGTTTGCGTGCGGCATCGCCGGACGGGATGGACTCGACGCGATAGGCAGCCATGTGGAGATTGAGCGACTGAAGGCGCGCTGTCACTGTGGCGACTTCTTCGGCGGAGAGGCTATCGTCGAGGTTCTTGGGAATTTGCGGACTGACCTTTTGGGTGCTGTGGCCTTCGACGAAGGCAAGCCCGGCTGCGTCGGCTTTGGCAGCGGCTTCCGAAAAGGAGAGATGACCAAAAGCGTCTGCCTGGGCGGTTACTTTCCACCCCATAAGCTTGGAGGCCGCATTGCGAAGATGCCGGGAATCTGGCTGACGAACGGACTCGGTGGCGGCGCGAGTACCCTGCGCGTTCATACTGGTAACGAGCAGTGACAAAGCTGCGCCATACATTAGAAATCTGCCTGGTCGAAGCGCCGTGGACCGGAACATACGAAAACCTCTTTCGTTTCGATAGTGTCAGATTTTGATATGTGTTTGATTATCTGACAATGATGACCGAGGGCATTGTATACCTGGCGGTACGCCATGTCAAGGAAGGCTGCAGGTTGGCAACGTGCTGCCACCAATTGAAGAATGATGAAAACCGATAGAGTTAGGTTATGACTGCGGTGGAGGCTTACGAATTGACGACGCAAGGGGGCGCGACCGATTTCGCGCGGCTGATCGAAGCGTGTCAAGCGTTCGGCTCGTACTGTTTGATCGGGGGGTTGGCGGTTAACTGCTACGTCGAACCCGTATATACGCTCGATGCCGATATTGTGGTAATCGCCGCGAGCCTTCCGACGCTAACCCTATATTTGCGAGAGCAAGGCTTCCAAATAGAGGAGCATCCGTATTCTGTGAACGCCCGTGCGCCGGGAAGCGATCTCAGAATTCAATTCACCACGGATGACAGATATCAGCCCTTCGTCGCGCGGTCTGTTGAGAGCGATGTTCTAGGACTCCGGGTGAAAGTTGCGAACCTCGAGGATGTTGTGCAAGGGAAGCTCTGGGCTTACGCCGATCCACAGCGGCGGTTGAGCAAGCGTAAGAAGGATGAGTTGGATTTGATTCGGCTTGCGGAGGCGTATCCTACGTTGAAGTCCCGTTATCCGCGTGAACTAACGGAACAAATCGACAGTGCCATTTAGAGTTGACCCAATTTCCCCGTACAGCCAATTCGATCTAACAATTATGAATACCCTCACACGACAAGGAGCTGCGCTCCTCTTTCTATTTGCCGCATTTGGGCTGGGCGATGTGAGTCCCGACAAGGTGCTTACTGGACAATCTGCTTTTGTCTCGTCGATAACGGTAAGGCCGGGTTTGTTCCGGAAGGTTACCGTAGATAGTTTGCCGAAGCCGTTTGCGACGGAATCGGCCACGACGAAATCGCGCATCGTTCCGCGACCGGAGGGGATGCTGCCACAGGCTCCTCCCGGTTTCCGTGTGAATCTTTTCGCGACGGAGCTGACGGAGCCGCGCGTGATCCGAGTAGCTCCGAACGGCGACATCTTTGTGGTGGAGACGCGGGCGGGACAGGTACGTGTGTTTCGCGGCATCGGAACCGATGGCAAGCCACAGAAGAATTCGGTGTTTGCGGGAGGATTCCATGAGCCCTACGGGATGGTGTTCTACCCGGCAGGCAAGAATCCGAGGTGGCTCTATGTAGCAAATACTGACTCGGTGGTGCGGTACGCGTACTCGAGCGGAGACTTGAAGGCGAAGGGACCTGCGGAAACGGTGATTGCCGATTTGCCGTCAAGCCGTCCTCGCGACCTGGAAGCGGTAAGCGCGTACGACCGTGCGGTGGCGTCAGGGAAAGCGCCGCCCGACCATGGCCACTGGACGCGTGATCTGGCGTTCTCGCTCGACGGGAAGAAGCTGTTTGTCGGAGTAGGATCCGCTTCCAATCTCGACGATCCGGACGAACATCCGAGCGAAACTCACCGCGCGAACATTTTGGAGTACACGCCTGATGGGAAGTTTGTCAAAGTGTATGCCTCCGGTATCCGTAATCCATCGGGAATTGCAGTGGATCCAACGACGGGTCAGCTTTGGTGTTCGGTGAACGAACGCGACGGTTTGGGCGACAACCTGGTGCCCGACTACATCACGCATGTCGCCGAAAGCGGGTTTTACGGTTGGCCCTGGTTTTACATGGGCAGCAATTGGGATCCACGGCTTCAAGGGAAGCATCCTGAATTGAAGAGCAACGTGCTGGTTCCGGACGTGCTTCTGCAATCCCATACCGCTTCGCTGCAAATGACGTTTTACGATGGTTCACAATTTCCCGCGGAATACAAAGGCGATATTTTCGCCAGCGAGCATGGGTCCTGGAACCGGTCGGTGCGCTCGGGTTATGAAGTAGTGCGGGTACCGCTCAAGAACGGAAAAGCAAACGGCATCTATCAGGATTTTCTAACCGGGTTTCTCACGCCGAATGGAGATGTCTGGGGACGGCCTGTAGGCGTGGCTACGGCTGCCGACGGGTCTCTGCTGGTCTCGGATGACGGCTCGGGTTCCGTCTGGCGGGTTAGTTATTCAGGTTCCCGATGAAGGTACTGGCACTCGTTGTGCTGGTGTTATGCGCCGCGCCGGGATTTGGGCAGGTAACGGCCGCGATCTCCGGGATGGTTGAGGACCAGGCCGGCGGCCTGGTGAGTGACGCGGTAGTTACGGTGAAGAGTCTTGAAACCGGAGTGTCGCGCGTTACCAGGACCGACCACGCCGGGGCGTTCCGAATCCCTTCGCTGCCGTTGGGGCCGCAGGAAGTCAGCGCGGAAAAGCCGGGGTTCAAACGCGCGGTGCGTACTGGCATCGATTTGATTGTCGGACAGGAAATGGTCCTGAACCTGAAGCTCGAACTCGGCGCACTAGCGCAACAGATCACGCTTTCGGCGGAAGGTCCGGTGGTGAATACAACAACGGCCGAGGTCGCCGGGTTTGTGGGACAACGCGCAGTGAAAGACCTGCCATTGAACGGACGCAGCTGGGACAACCTTGTGGCGTTGAATCCCGGGGCCATCAATTACAACTTGAAAAGCGCGGGCACAACGACCAGCAACGGGAATACATTTACCGTGGCAGGGCGACGCCCGCTCGATAACCTGGTGTTACTCAACGGCATTGAATATACGGGCGCAAGCTTGGTTGGCGTTACTCCAGGCGGCGTAAGCGGGGGCTTATTGGGTATCGACGCGGTGCGGGAATTCAATGTTCTGACGGACACGTATCCTGCTGAATTCGGAAAACGTTCGGGGGGTCAGCTCAGTGTCGTAACGCAATCTGGCACGAACGCGGTGCACGGCTCCCTTTTCGAGTTTATTCGCAACAGTGCCGTCGATGCGCGGAATTATTTCGATCAGGGACCGGTTCCGCCACTCCGTAGAAATCAATTCGGCGGCGCACTCGGAGGTCCATTAAAGAAAGATCGGCTGTTCCTGTTTGGAAATTACGAAGGATTCCGGCAGTCGTTGTCGGTCAGTAATGTCGCGGTGGTACCCGATCGACAGGCTCGCCAAGGACTGCTACCGGATGCTTCGGGCGTCTACACTCCGGTGCCACGACTGGATCCAGCAATGCTGCGCTACATGTCGTTTTGGCCGGACCAAAACGGTCCGGAGTTAACGGTGAACGGACAGCCGAGCGGCACAGGGCTATCGTTTAACTCGCCGCGGCAAAAGATTCGTGAGGATTTTGGAACTATCCGGGCGGATTATGTTCCGCGCACGGACGATACGTGGTCATTCGCGTACACGATCGACGATGGAGACAGTCTCACGCCTTTGGCGGATCCTTTATTCGGCTCTGACCTGAAACTGCGCAGCCAGGTGGCGAGCCTGCAAGAAACCCACATTTTTTCGCCCCGCTCGCTAAATACGTTTCGCGCAGGATATTCGCGCGCGGCCTTCAATTATGATTCCTTTCCGCTGGCGACATATCCACCGGATCTCTCTTTCGTGGCTGGAAGCGGTCCGGGCGGACTAGTGATTTCGGGCGGTTTGACCACCACAGGTGCTTCGGCGATCACTGCCGCCGGGCCGAACAATGCCGCGAATGTGTGGAATCGCAGAAATTTGTTTACGTGGTCAGACGATTTTCAGATCATCGCAGGACGTCACCACATCAGCACCGGGGTGTGGTTCCAGCGTTTGCAGGATAACGAGAACACGGCATCGACCACGCTCGGGCAGGCGAACTTCTCGAATCTCCAAACGTTTCTGCAAGGAACCATCAGTAACTTTAATGTGACCCCCAATCGCACGGGTTTGGGATGGCGAACGCTGCTAGGTGCGTGGTATGTCCAGGACACAATCCGGCTGCGGCCGAATCTTACGCTCGAAGTTGGCGTACGCCAGGAATTCACAACTGGTTGGAACGAGGTCGCCGGGCGAGCGGCGAATTACATCACCGATGCGCAAGGAGTTCTTCTGACGAATACGCGAGTGGGCAATTCGGCGTTGACCGCGAACAACGCGAAGCATTTATTTGGCCCCAGAATCGCCATCGCCTGGGATCCATTTCATGATGGTAAGACAGCCTTGCGGGCGGGATTCGGCACTTACTATTCGCTGCTCGACAGTCTTAGTAAGTTGAACGCACTTCCACCGTTCAACGGGACGCTGGCGTTCTCGAATGTGCCGCTGTCGTCTATTGTGCCGATTAATCCGGCGACACCACCGCTTCCTGCATGCCAATCGGGAGCAGCGGCGAACTGCACGATTTATTCGCCGCAGGGCGTTCAGCCGGATGCAAAGACGCCGACTGTCCAACGTTGGAGTTTCAGAATAGAGCGGCAGTTAAGTACGGATAGCGTATTGCGCGTTGGCTATGTCGGGTCATTCGGATATCACGACCTGATCAGCATCGATCCCAACAGCATTGTTGCTCAGACGTGCGTGAGCCAGAGCGGCTGTATATCGGGCGGCACGGGCTCGGCACGCGGATTGGTCGCTCCCGGCGCGCGCTATATACCGGTTGGAACGCGGCCGAATCCAAACCTGTCAGGCGGTTTTTTCTGGTATGCCGAGGGGAACAGCAGCTATCACGCGCTGCAGATAGACGCGACGCGGCGAATGGGACACGGTTTGCAGCTGCGGGGAAATTTCACGTGGTCGAAGAACCTGGATATCAATTCGGCGTTGCAGGGTGCGCAGGCCAATAACCAGGCACAAATGGTGATGGACCGGAATGATTTGCACAGAGATTGGGGACTTTCCGCGCTGGATACAGCCGTTCAATCGAGTATGTCGGCGACTTACGAGCTACCTTTCGGGCGGCACAGGCGGTTTCTCAGCGATGCGCACAGGCTCACGAACGCGTTGATCGGCGACTGGCAGTTCAATGGAATCGTTACGCTGCTGAGCGGCTTCGCTTTCACGCCGCAGCTTGGATCGAATCGATCCGGGGATGGAGATACCAGAAATCCGGACCGGCCGTCGCTCAATGCGAACTTTTCCGGCCCGGTTGTACTCGGCAAGCAGACGCAATGGTTCGATCCCAACGCATTTCTTCTGCCGACGGCAGGAACATGGGGCAATCTGGGGAGGGGAACCTATCGCGGCCCCGGACTGGCTACGGTAGATGTTTCGCTCCTGAAGAATGTTCCGGTCTCTGAACGGACAACTCTCGAATTTCGCGCGGAATGCTTCAACTTACAAAATCGCGCTAATTTCGGAACGCCGAATGCGGTTGTTTTTTCGGGAACCACGATTAGCCCGTCCGCGGGACTGATAACGAATACGACGACGACATCGAGACAATTCCAGCTTGGCGTAAAGCTGATTTTCTGAACTTCAGGCCGCCGTGGGTCGTATGAAGCACAAGATGTAGCCATTCAGATCGCGAATGCCGAATTCGCGTGCCCCATAGAATGTGTCATAGATGTCTTCCACAAATTTAATTTCTTTGTGATCGGCCGGTGCGCGCCAAGACCTGAAGAATTGATAGACAGCGTCTACCTGGTCTGTGTAGAACCATAGCGTCACGTCGTGCGGGCCCTGATGCCCGTCAGGGCGCAACATTAACTGAGCTTTCCCAAGCGCCAGCATACCGAAGTTCATACGCCGTCCTCTTCATAGCGGGCCGATCTCTTTTGAAGCCGATGGAGGCGTACCAGTCGAGCGTAGCCGAGATGTCGGAGACGGCGATCATTGGGACACCTTTCGCGACCGAGCCCCCAAGTTGGGCCATACTCTTTCTGACACTCGGCCTCTCGACGGATTGCGGCTCTTTTGCTCCGGCTGCCCGGAGACGGCTTATCGCGTCGCGGTCCATGCGTAGCATGGCAAGCGCCAGCGCGGTTTGGTCGGACTGGTCTTCGGCTTCCAGATCTGCGCCTAGCCCGATCAAAAGATCGAGGATGTCGCAGCGTTTGCGGTTGATCGCGAAATGCAGCGGAGTTTGCCCTTTTTCAAAGCGCGACATTCGGCGATCGAGGGCTTCCTGATTCTGTTCGACGAGGCCTTGAATCAGCGCGAGGTCGCCAACGGCGATTGCGGAGAAAATGTGATGGCGAGCCCCGCGCTCCAGCAGCAACGGAAGCACTTCCCGACGGGTATCGGCGGGAGAGCCCCAGCCAGCGGCCCAACCGATGACCTCCGCCTGATGCAGATCGCCCGCGCGATGCACGTCGGCGCCCGCGTCGAGCAGCGTGCGAGCGGTTTCGGCGTGCCCATAGCCGGCGGCAAAGTGCAAAGCGCTGGCATTGTCGCCGGTATCGCGCGCGTTTGGATCGGCGCCGTACTCGAGCAGAAGCCGCACGGCGCTGGTGTGCCCGTGGCGGGCGGCGGCATGGAGGCCGGTTCCACGAAATCGGTCCATCTTATGCAGATGCGTAAGATTTGGATCATTCGTCAGCAAATTCCGCATTGCACCAACGTCGCCCTTGGCACACGCGTTAAAGAACCGGGCAGAATCTCTGGCCTGGCGGTCATCCATTTCTGCTTTGAGTGCTCGCCAACTGGGAAGCCGTATTCGTGGGCGAGGGCGAGCAGAGCGGCCGCAAGTTTCGCTTGGGGGTCGGCGCGGCGGAGATCGCGCAGGCGATCTTTTGCGAGTTTCTTCAGGTACTCGAGTGAAGCCTGCTGGGGGAGTTTTGGATCGGACATGAGACACCTTCCTTCCGGGTTGCCCGGTGTCCGCGCCTCTCGGGCCTGGAAGTCAGGGTCTCTGACCTGTGAGAACAAAATGTTGAGGTGGGTTCAACCCTTTACGCGCACCGAAGGCCGCCTTTCCGGCCTTGCCGAAATTTTACTATGGCGCGCCTAAGTTGGATATACTTGCCGACCATGGCGTCTCTTGCGAAATGGGCTTGTTCGATTCTGACGGGTGCGTTGTTAGGCGGCGCGGCCGCCGGACAACAGCCAAAGCTATACAACACGGCGAAGCAAAAGCTTCTCGACGGTAAGCAGGTCTTCAGTTTCACGCAATCGAAGGCGGATCCCGCGGCGTATTGCGAAGCGGCAAAGCACTACGACTACACGTGGTTTGAAATGCAGCACAGCACGTTAGAGTTCAAAGATGTGGAGGCGATGATCGCCGCGTGCCCGCACAGCGCTGCGATTCCGATGATCCGGCTGCCGGACGCGCAGGAATGGCACATTCAACACGCCACAGATATTGGCGCCCTGGGCGTCGTCATTCCCACCGTAGATGATGTGGAGCGCGCGCGGGAAGCAGTGAAGTGGTCGCGTTATCCGCCTGTTGCGCGGCGGAGCGCCGGGGCAGGGCAGGCGATGAGTATTTGGGGAATCCACGGCATCAATTATCGGCAGACTTTCAACGACAACATGCTGGTGGTAATTATGATCGAGACGCCGACTGGCGTGGCGAATGCATATGACATCGCTTCTGTGCCTGGCGTGGACGTGGTGATTATCGGGAACAACGATCTGAGCTCATTTTCGGGTTTTGCGCAGTCCGACGACCGCTACCAGATGTTGATGACGAAGGTGCGCGACGATGTACTGCGGGCGGGCAAGATCTTTGGGCAGGCGAATGCCGCCCTGTATGCGAAGGGCCATCCGCTGAGTAAGGATGCCCGATTTTTTCAGAATGGGCCCTCGAACGATGGATGGGTGCCTCCGACGCGAGGCGGCGTTCGTGTCAATCCAAATGCGCCCCCGGCTGGTGAAGAGCCCCACTAGGAGTTTTTGTGCCGGCGTTTGCGCCCAAGCCATCTTGCGATTTGAACGATGAGCAAAAGCGCGATCCATACGACCGCGAAGTGCAATACCGCGACGAGGACGATTTCAGGCGGATGGTGTTCGACCCATTCCCGCCAAGTCAGCAATGCGGATATGACAAAAGCGACGGCGAGTTTCCAGAGCCGACCGGCCATCTCTGTAGCGTAGACCCTGGCGTCGAGATTCTCTCGAGAAGCACGTAAGAATCTGAACAGCCAATGATAATAGCTGTCAGTACCTGATAAAACATGCCGGTACATGAAGACCTGAAGCCGCAGTCGCCGTGGCGTTCGATCGCTGCCACCGGCGAGGACTGGCAACGAATCGATCGCAACCTGCTCGGCGGCATGCTGGTCGAGATCGAATGGATCCGCGCGTTCGAGGAGATGGTGCTCGAACTAGCGCGGGAAGGACTGGTGCATGGCCCGGCGCACTCATCGATCGGCCAGGAAGGCGGCGCGGTGGGCTCGGTGCTGGCGCTTTCGGCCGGCGACCAGATCAACGGATCGCACAGAGGGCATCACCAGTTTCTCGCTAAAGCAGTGCAGCACGTCGCGCCGGATGGATTAAATCCGCGCGCACCGCTGAACGATGCAATCGAGTCAGTGCTCGAGAAAACGCTGGCCGAGATCATGGGCTTGGCGCATGGATACTGCGGCGGCCGCGGCGGCTCCATGCATTTGCGATGGAAGGAAGCGGGAGCGCTCGGAACGAACGCCATCGTAGGCGGCGGTGTGCCCTTCGCCGCGGGTACTGCCTGGACGCTTCGCCACGCAGCCACGGATAAAGTCGCGGTGACGTATTTTGGCGATGGCGCTGTCAATATTGGCTCGGTTCTGGAAACAATGAACTTGGCCGCGGCGTGGCGCCTGCCGGTTTGCTTCTTCATTGAAAATAATTTGTACGCCGTGGCGACAACGGTAGAAGAATCGACCGCCGAACCGCGGCTCTCCGCGCGCGGGCAGGGCTTCCACATTCCCGCGTGGCGCGTGGACGGGATGGACCCGCTGGCTGTGTATCTCGCGATGGGCGAAGCGCTGGCACACATGCGAAAAGGTGGCGGACCGGCGATAGTCGAGGCGGAAGTTTACCGGTTCTTCCACCAGAACGGTCCGTTTCCCGGAAGCGCCTTCGGATATCGCAGCAAGAACGAAGAGGCGGCATGGCGCGCGCGCGATCCGTTGGATTTGGTGGAGAAGCACGCGATCGATCACGGGCTTTTGTCTTCTTCGGAAACGAATGCGTTGAGGCAGTGCTGCCAGGACACGATGAGGCAGATTGCAGCACGATTGACCGAGCGGAACGCGGCGGGAAAACGTACGATCCCCGCGGCGCTATGGCCTCGCCGTGAGTTTTGCGACGCGGGCATACGCAGCGACGCACGAGAGCTTGAAGGAGTTCGTTATCTGGAATTCGCGGACTCGACCGGGCCGCGAATCAGCCGCAAGTTTGTCGATGTGATCGCGGATGTCCTGGCCAGGCGCATGGAGAGGGACGGGGCCGTGGTTGTCCTGGGGGAGGACATTCATCGTCTGAAAGGCGGCACGAATGGGGCGACACGCGGGTTGAAAGAACAGTTTCCGGATCGTGTGCTGGGCACGCCTATTTCTGAAAATGCCTTCGTCGGGTTGGGCGGCGGCATGGCGATGTTCGGTCTCTACAGGCCGATTGTCGAGTTCATGTATGCGGATTTTATGTGGGTTGCGGCGGACCAGGTTTTCAATCAGATTGGCAAAGCACGGCACATGTTCGGCGGAGATATCGATATGCCGCTCGTACTACGCACGAAGGTCGCTATGGGAACGGGCTATGGTTCACAACATTCGCTCGATCCAGCGGGCATTTTTGCGACGTCGCCCGGCTGGCGCATCGTCGCGCCCTCCACGCCATTCGATTATGTGGGGCTGATGAATACGGCGATTCGGTCGAACGATCCGGTGCTGGTTCTCGAGCACGTTGATCTATATAACGGCACGGGACTTGTTCCAGAGGACGACCTGGACTTCTGCATTCCGTTTGGCAAGGCGGCCATGCGGCGTTCGGGCGAGCAAGTGACCGTTCTCACCTAATTGTCTATGGTAGAACGGTGTCTCGAGGCGGCCGAGGAGACGGGAATCGATGCGGAAGTCATCGATTTACGTACTTTAGACCGTGCCAGTCTGGACTGGGCGACGATCGGAGCCAGTGTTCAAAAGACTCACAATGTTCTGATCGTCGAGCAGGGCGCGCGTGGCACCTCATACGGAAGTATGCTGGCGGACGAGATACAACGGCGCTGTTTTGACGATCTCGACAGGCCGGTTCAACGGGTAAGCGGCGGGGAGGCGTCACCGACGATCTCAAAAGTATTGGAACGGGCGGCCTGTGCCGGTAAAGAAGAAGTAATGGAAGCTTTGCGCGCTCATTTCTCAGGAAGCGCATAGGCGACATAGCTGCCGCCGCTTGGCTCTCCCCATTTGCCGCCGCCTGCGGCGATGACAACGTACTCGCGGCCATTCATCTCATAGACCGCCGGAGTGGCGTTGCCGGCCGCCGGGAGCGTCGCTTCCCAAAGGACATCGCCGTTCGCTTTATCGAATGCTCGAATCTTCGAATCGTGACTGGTAGCCGCGATAAAGAACAGGCCGCTCTTGGTGATAACGCCGCCGCCGTAGTTTTCTGAACCTGTGTTGCGCAAACCCTGCTGGACGAGAGCGGGGAATTCGCCGAAGGGTTTCTTCCAAACGTATTTCTTGGTGTTGAGATCGATCGCGTTGAGTGTTCCCCAAGGCGGAGCGACTGCCGGATAGCCATCAGGATCGAGCCAGCGGTTATAGCCATCGATGCCGTACTTGAGTGGAGAAAACTTGGTGGTCTTGGGATGTTCCGCACCGTCGAGACGTACATCTTTGCCGCTGATCAGATATTCGACAATCGCGTCGACGGCGCCATCGCCGATCTGGGCAAAGGCTGGCATACGTCCACCGCCATGTAGCACCATGTCGCGAATCTGATCGCGGCTCAAGCGCGAGCTGATGTTTTCGAGCGACGGAAACTCCGGCGGACTGCCTTTTCTATCGAGCCGATGGCAGCCAGAACAATTCTGGCGATATAGCGTCGATCCGGTCATCGCCTCGGCGCCTACACGGCGAGGCACCAGGCGCAGAATCCACGCCATCTCAGTGGCATTGATGTACATGATGCCGGTTTCGGGATCCCAAGCCGCGCCGCCCCACTCTCCCCCTCCGTCGAAACCGGGGAAAATCACGGTGCCTTTGAAGCCGGGCGGAGTGAACTGCGGACCGCTGCTGAGCTTGCCGAACTGTTCAAGGACAGCGGCGTGAGCCGCTGGCGTCCGGTTAGTAAGAATCTCGGGTGTCACCTGCTGGCGCGCGTAGGGCGCCGGCTCAGTAGGAAGGACTTGCGTTTCGGAAAGCTTTTCACCGTCCACGTCGCTCTGTGGGGGGCGAATCGTTTCATAGTGGACGAGGGGTTTTCCGGTCCGGCGATCCAGCAGCCACAATCGGCCGTATTTGGTCAGCTGCGCTAGAGCGTCGATAACGCGGCCATTCTGCCGAACCTCGACAAGGGTGGGAGCCGCGGGCAAATCACGGTCCCAAACATCGTGCCGTACGAATTGGAAATGCCAGACGCGCTTGCCGGTCGCAGCATCGAGGGCAAGCAGGCAATTGGCGAACAGATTGTCGCCCAGTCGATTGGCACCATAAAAATCGAAGGCCGCGGAACCGGTCGGGACAAACACCAATCCGGTTTTGGGATCGAGCGTGATGCCAGACCAGGAATTTGCGCCGCCGATTCGCGTGTAGGCGTCCTTCGGCCAAGTCTTATATCCGAATTCGCCTGGCTGCGGAATGGTGTGGAAGATCCAGCGGATCTTCCCGGTGTGCACGTCGAAAGCGCGGATGTGTCCCGGGGCGGCTGGAAGATCTTCGGCGGAGAGTGTTCCCTGAATCAGCAGATCCTTGTAGACAACTCCCGGACTGGTTGCCTGGATAGTCAAACCTTTGGCGTTTTCTCCCAATCCGTCGAGCAGGTCGATTCGTCCTTCCTGGCCGAAGCCGGGAATTGGCTGGCCAGTCTTTGCGCTGAGCGCGTACAGATATTTGTCGACGCCTACAAAGAGACGTCGTTCGTCGCCCTGGCCCCAGTAAGTGAGCCCACGATTGCGCTGCTTTGCGGTTACGGGATGGCCGTTGTGCGGGTCGAACGCCCAGAGCAGTTTGCCGGTTGCCGCATTGAGCGCGATCACGCGCAGCTTGGGCGTGGTGGCATACAACACGCCGTCCAAAACAATCGGATTGCACTCCAGCTCCGATCCTTTGAACTCGTCGCCGGAGTCAAACTGCCAGGCGATCTGGAGCTTGCCGACATTTTTGCGATCGATCTGGGTCAGCATGGAGTAATGGGTGGCGCCGGGGCCGTTGACAACCGGCCAATCCGGGCCGGTAGAGTTGGCCGACTGCGCGGCCAACATCGATGCGGTAATGCTCAGCAGAACGAATCCAGAGATATTTTTCATCTCACAAAAGCATATGCTCCTCTTTGCGTAGCGGACGGCATGTGCTGCGCTTAACGAAAATCGCGGGCACGACGACTTGCCGATTTTCCGGTGGCCGCGATTCAATTTGTGCGATGGCCAGGCGCGCCAGTTCGCGTCCTACTTCGACCATGTCCACACATACGCTGGTAAAATTCGACCCTCGTGAACGATTTATACGATACTCGAAGCCGATCACGCTAACGTCCTTCGGCACTTCCAATCGACGCTGCCGCAGCCCTTCGCGAGCGCCTAACGCCAAGTCGTCGGAGGCCGCCAGTATCGCGGTAATAGGCCAGCCCTGCTCGAGAATGTAGGCGACTGCGGCTTGGCCATTTTCGAATTCATCGTCCGAGAGAGCGATGGTATGCACGTGTGGCTCAAGCCCCAGGCCGGCCATCGCTCGCGCGTACCCATTGCAGCGGTTCTTGTGCCAGGGCTGGGAGGCATCGCCGATATACCAGATGTCGGTGTGGCCCAACTGAGCCAAATAGCGAGTGGCCTCGTAGCAGCCGCTCTGATCGTCGTATTGAACGCATCCACTTCTCAAGCCGCTATTTATGGATTCCACGAGGTGATTCGCGAGTAGAACATATTGGAGTCCACGGTCAGAGAAAGCCGCCAGTATATTCCTGGAAATGCTGCCCGCCACAATGACAGAACTCGCGAGTCCGGGTGTTCCGATAATGCTCGGCAGGAGTGCGACATCGGCGGAAAACTGATGACGCGCGAATAGCAGACAATAGCCTGCGGCGGCGCAATATTCTTCCACGCCCAGCAACAACAGCGATTGCGCTGAACTGAGCCCGGTATCGTTGCACAAGACCAGACCGATGACACGCGATTGCGCTCGCGCCGCACCGCGCGTTCTCGTGTGGCGGCGATAGCCGAGTTTTCGAACGGCCGCTTCGACGCGCAGGCGTAGCCGTTCGTCGACGTCCTGATGCCGGTTCAAGACACGCGAGACCGTGCCCACCGACACTTTGGCGCGCGCGGCGATGTCCTTCACTGTTGGCGTGGATGAGGACCGCACTTCAGGATCTCCGCAATTTCCACCGAGCGGCGCTCGCGGATTGACTGGTAACCCGCTTCGACGATCGCCATGGTATTCAAATTGTCCGCGCCGTTAGTTGCGGGCGGCGTGTCCGACGCGATGGCGTTCATTAAATCGGCCATTGGCTCGCGAAAAGCGTCCGGAAACCACACTTCACGCCAGCGTGGAGTAACCCAGACGCCAGGACGTGCGTTGGTTGTATAAGTCAGTGTGCTGGGCGAGCGATTCGGGTAATTGGGCCAGCCAATCGTTCCCTCAGCGAGGCCTTGGGTCCCTTCGACCCGCCATTTGATGTAAGGGTTCAGATCGTCGCGATCAGTGCGCGGGCCGACCCACGTGTCGTCCCAGGCGGTCGCGCGCAGGCCATCCGGATATTCGAGAATGTACAGGCAAATGCCGTCTTCGTGCGCGAATTGCGTGCGAGGATCTTTGCGCGCGCTTACGAAGATCGATTCTGGATTGCCGAACAGGTAGCGGAAACAATCGATATGGTGAATGCTCATGTTGAGCAAAGTCAAGCGGCGATACTCGCGCAGCCAGACCTGCCAGTGCGGCACAGCGCGCATCTCGATCGTGGCAAGGACGGGCGTCCCGAGGTCACCGCGCTCGAGAAGCCTCTTGAGCGCGACCATCGATTGGTCGTAGCGCATGTTCTGATTGACCGCGAGGGTGATCTTCGCTTCCTCGCAGAGACGAACAATTTCGGCGGCGTCCTGGTATGTCACCGCTAAGGGTTTCTGAGCGAGAATCCCTTTCAAATGACGCCCATGGCGGACAGCGTGACGGACGAACTCCAGTTGCCGGTCCGGAGGCACCGCTATATCAAGGATCTCGATGGCAGGATCCGCCAGCATCTCCTCGATTCGCTCGTAGACGCGCGGTATTCCGCGCAGCTCCGCAACTTCACGTGCAATTTCCGGTGTTCGTGACAGAATCGCGGCAACTTTGTAGCGCGCATCCGCATAGGCTTTCAACTGCACGTCGCGCATGATAAAGCCCGCTCCAATTGCGCCAATGCCAAAGTCGCTGCGCAGAGGTTTTATGACCGGAGCATGCAAATCGAGGTCGAAATCCACTAGGAGGTCCGTCGGTGAACGTGATTGAGTGAGTTCATGATATCCGATGAACGTCCATGATATTATGCTTGACGGATCTGACCCACGTCAATGCGCCTCGGACTCATTAGCTCAGCGTGGTTGGGCACGGCGGTCGATACCGCGCGTGGAATCGAGCTTACCAAAGAGATTGGCTTCGACACGATAGATATTTTTGCCGATCCTCTTGAAATCGAGGCCAAGGAGCGCCGGCTGATTCGAAAAACATGTGCCGCGGCCGATCTTCCGGTCGTGGCGGTAGTCTGTTGCGCGCTTGGCATCGCGGATTTCAATAAGCCGGTGCGCGATTTTCATGTGCTGCGTGCGAAGCGCTATCTCGATTTAGGCTACGAACTCGAGGCCAAGAATATGTTGCTCGTTTTGGGCGAATATATCTGGCAGCAGGAGGTCATTGCGCCGGCCGATCAATGGAACTGGGCGGTCGACCATGTGCGCGAACTAGCGGAATACGCCCAGGGTCTCGGTTTGGAGCTTGCGATCGAACTCGAGCCGTTCTCGCTCTCGATTGTCAATAACATCGACCGAATGAGCCAGCTTTTAGACGATGTGAAACATCCGGCGGCGCGAGCGAACGTCGATATTTCGCATCTGGCGCTGGTGCGCGACAGCGCGGACAAGATCGGGAAGCTCGCAGGCCGCGTCGCACACGTGCATCTTTCCGATTGTGACGGCAAGAAGCACGGCGATTTGCCCCCCGGCCGCGGCACGGTGGATTTTCCTCCCTATCTAAAGGCTCTGGCGGCTTCCGGTTTCGACGGGACCGTGAGCATAGAGCTGGAGTACTCGCCTGAACCTGGCAAAATCGTCGACTGGGTTCGAGAGGCCTATCAATCGACGGATAAGATGATGCGTGCGCTGGGAATTCGCGAAGAAAGGAAGAACGGCGATGGCGTCCGGCCCAATTAGTAACACCAGACTCAAGGAGTACGAGCAGAACGGGTTTGTGCTCGAGAAAGCGATGTTCGACGCCGAGGAAATCGATTTGCTTCGGCGCGCTGCCAAGGAAGACAGACAGCTTGACCAGCATTCTTTCGGCAGAGGTGATGGCGAAGGGGGCACGGTGCGGCTGTCGTTGTGGAATCATCCCGGCGATACACTCTATGGAATGTTTGCGCGCTGCGAAACGATTGTGAACTCCGCCGAACGACTGCTCGAAGGCGAGGTCTATCACTATCACTCGAAAATGATCATGAAGGACGCTAAGGTGGGCGGCGCTTGGGCCTGGCATCAGGACTACGGCTACTGGTATCAGAACGGCGTCCTGTTCCCGTTGCTGACGAGTGCGTTCATTGCGGTGGATCCGGCGACGCGCGAGAACGGATGTCTGCAAGTGCTCAAGGGCTCGCATCAACTGGGCCGCATCGACCACGTCCTGACGGGCGATCAGGCGGGCGCCGATCTGGAGCGCGTGGCGGAAGCGCAGAAGCGTCTGGAAACCGTCTATGTCGAAATGGCGCCGGGCGACGTTCTGTTCTTTCACGCCAATCTTCTTCATCGCTCCGATCAAAATAAATCGGATAACCCGCGCTGGTCGATGATCTGCTGTTACAACGCGGCGCGAAACGATCCTTATAAAGAGGCGCACCATCCGCGTTACACACCGCTGAGTAAGGTTGCCGATTCAGCGATCCGCGAAGCGGGCTTGCGGCGCTTCAATGATTCGAAATCCGACGTGGCGTGGCTCGAAGAGACGAAGGACGAGAGCGCACGCAGTCTGGCATCTTCGCCCCAGCAGCATGGCCGATAGCTAATGTCTTCTGATCGCGGCGCGGAACTGCGCTGCTACATGAATCTAATGGCGTTCGACTCTCTGCCGGAGAGCGCGAGCGGGCCACGCGGCGGGAGTTTTCGCGAACGGCTCGAGGCGCTCAAGGCCGCAGGGTTCGGCGGTGTCCAGTTTGCTACACCCGCCACGCCCGAGCAATTGCTCGATTGCCGTGCCGCCGGCGTTGGTTTTGTGGGAAGCGGCCGCATCAATTTGCCGACGGAAGCGTCACCTTTGGCGGAACGCCTGGCCGGCGATGGATACGAATGCGCGACTCTGCATGTCGGCTGGGGCCTCGAAGACGATGACCAGGCCGGCGGACTGATAGAAGCCGTGCTTGCCGCATCGCGGCGCTGGCGCATCCCACTCTATATTGAGACTCATCGCGCCACCATTTTGCAGGACATGTGGCGCACAGTAGGTTTCGTGCAGCGGTTTCCCGAACTGCGTCTCAATGGCGATTTTTCTCATTGGTACACCGGGCAGGAAATGGTCTATGGCGGATTTGAAATGAAATTCCAGTTCATCCAGCCGGTGCTGGAGCGGGTGCGTTTTTTGCATGGCCGAATTGGAAATCCCGGGTGCATGCAGGTGCGCGTGGGAGCGAGTCCCGCCGAGGAACCACCTTATGTTCAGCATTTCCGCCAGCTTTGGACAGCCTGCTTTCGCAGTAACTGCAACTATTTCGTGCCCGAGCTCCTTGCGCCCCACATCTATTACGCGCGAACGTTTCCAAACGGCGAAGGCGTCTCGATCGAAGAAAGCGATCGCTGGGAACAATCGCTGCTACTGAAACGAATTGCCGGCGAGCGCTTCCAACAAGCTCTTCAATCACGCTGAATATTTCGTCAGTTGTTGATTCTTGCCATGGCTGAATTGAGCCGATAAGCCCGCGGCGGTTTCTTTCAGGCGATTACTTAAGGCGAGATAGTTGCTATGGTCGAGCTGGTCCAGGCTGCCTGAGATGCTGATGGCCGCGAGAACCGCGCCATTGGCGCCAAAAACAGGTGTGCCGATGCAACGAATTCCGATTTCCTCTTCTTCGTCGTCTATCGCATAACCTGACTTACGAACTTTTGCTAGTTCCTGCCGTAATTTGACGCCTGAGGCAATAGTATTCTCGTTGTGCCTCAGCAAGCCACATTCCTGAATAAGCCGGTCTAACTCAGCTTCCGGTAAATAAGCCACCAGACACTTACCCAAGCTTGTGCAATGAAAATCAATACGTTTGCCTACCCAGGTAGCAACTTTGTGATGCGAAAAAGGGTCAACCTTGGCGATAAACGCCACTTCGTTCCGTTCCCACATGCCCATATGTACCGTAAGTCCGGTTCGATTTGCCAGCGCGCGCAGGAGATTACCGGCGCGCTCGAGAAGCGCGACCCCTTCCACAGCTGAATTCGCTATATGGACGAGTTTCAGCCCGCATATGTATCTGCCCGTCAATTCACTGCGATGCAGGTAGCCTTCCCGCTCGAATGTTATGAGCAGGGAGTGAATAGAACTCTTAGGAATCGACATACCTTTCGCAATTTGCGAGAAGGTGAGGCCTGTCTTCGACGCGGCAATGCACTCGAGAATACGCAATCCTCGCTCGAGCGCAGGCACGGAAGGGGTTTTCATGACGGCGGCCATAGAAAGATCGTCTCAAATTTCACCGAAGCCAGAGCCAATAGATTCCAATAGGCAGGAAAACGGCCGAGGAGAGGCTCTATTTCGATTGATTTACAGAGGTATTCAACGCAAAACTGACGAACAAGGAGGGAGATCGCATGGTTAGGTTCTCCTTAGTGCTTACGATTTGTACGGTCTGTGCGTTTCAGGGCGCGAGGCCGCTGTTCGGCCAGGCTGGTACGCAAGGCTCCATGGTTGGCAAGGTGTCAGACGTCTCCGGCGCAACGGTGGCGAACGGGAGCGTCGAAGTCACAAACATCGATACGGGGTTGAAGCAGGCAGCCACGTCCGATAACTCCGGCAATTTCGAAATTCTAGCAGTACCAATTGGCCATTACAAAATCAAGGTCACAAGTCCCGGATTTAAAGTATGGAACGTCGACCGAATCGATATTACAGTGGGCGAGCGCGCGCGCATCAGCCCGGTTCTGCAACCCGGTGACGTTACCCAGGAAATTACGGTAGAAGCGAATGCAGAGTTGCTACAGACCGAGCGGGGCTCGGTCGACACCATCATCCAGATGCAGCAAATTCGTGAGTTGCCGCTTTCGAATCGCAATCCTGTCGTGCTAGTCGGGCTGACGCCTGGAATGCGCTTTACCAGCGACAACACGGGGCCGGAACATGGCTCGGCTGTGCAGGGAAATGGCGTGCGCAACAATCAGACGCAATTCCAAATAGATGGAATGAACTCGAATGCCGCGATGGACCAGGGAGCGATGTCGGTTCCCAATGTGGACACAGTCGCCGAGATGAGCGTCTCGACCAATAGTTTCAGCGCCGAGTATGGACGCGATCCGGTGCAGGTGGTAATGGTGACCAAATCAGGGACAAATCAGTTCCATGGCGGGGCTTGGGAGTTTTTTCAAAACGACGCTCTTAACGCGAGAAATACTTTCGCCACGAAGGTTTCACGGCTTCGCTTCAATCAGTTTGGCGGCGATGTAGGTGGCCCCATCTTCCGGAACAAGACATTTTTCTTCGTGAATCTCCAGCACACGATCAACCCAAACGCCACGGTTTTTAACCAACAGGGCACGCTCGCCACGCCCGCCATGTTGGGAGGCGATTTGTCGTCGGTTTCGACGGCAATTGTCGATCCAACGACCGGTTTGCCGTTTGCCGGGAACATTATTCCTCAGAACCGGATTTCGGGGGCTTCCAAGTTTCTTTCTCCACACCTTCTCAGCACCCCTACAGGCAGCCTGGTCCAGAACGTGCCGATCGACCACAACGTTTGGGATGGGACGGTGCGTGTAGATCACCAGATCACTCCCGCGCAGCGTATCTATGGACGCTGGACAGTCCAGAACTACTTCGATACGTCGGTTGGATACGAACCGGATGCTCTCCAAAACATACAGCTCCGGCAACATAATCTGGCTCTGAATTATAACTACGCGATCCGGCCGTCCGTCCTGCTTACGGTGAGCGGCGGTTACATCCATTCCGATTTCTTCAGCACGGCCCCCGGATTTACCGGAAAGGAGAATCTTACCGACCAGGCCGGCATCCAGGGATTTCCGACGGCAGGCCGCGAGGATTTTATCGGTCTTCCGACCGTGAATATTTCCGGATACAACGGCTTCAGCGTGCCCGGATTCGGCACTCCCGAAAAATTGTGGAGCTACGTAAAGACCATCAAAGCGAATCTGAGCGTCGTTCGCAGTGGCCACACGATGGGATTCGGTTATGAGTTTGACGACGATTCGGTCTATGGGAATCACGGCTCGGCGAATCCGCGCGGCACATTCGGCTTCAATGGGCAATACACAGGCAATGGGTTTGCGGATTATTTGCTCGGCCTGACATCGAGTTCGAACCGTAACTATCCGCTCGCCCCATTCGGACTCGACCATTCGCCGTATTCCGGCCTGTATGCGCAAGACTCCTGGAAGGTGACGCCGAACCTCACGATTACCTACGGAGTGCGGTACGAACGCTGGTGGGAGCGTACGCTCAAGGCAGGGAACGGATCAAGCTTCGACCTCACGACCGGCAAAGCGATCGCAGGCCTCGATAGCGACGGAAAAGTAAACCTTACGCAGCAGCCGGTAGCCCAATATTTTGGGCCCGCGACAGCGAACCTCTGGGTGCCCGCGTCACAGGTTGGAGTTCCCAACGGACTCTTTAAAGGTAACGGACATTTTGCACCGCGCGCAAATCTCACCTGGCGGCCCTGGTCGCAGCATGATTTTGTGATCCGCGGCGGCTTTGGCGTGTACTACAACACATTTGTCGGAAATCACGCGGCGTCCTCGATTGTGGGCCCGCCGTACTGGGACGCAGAAGCACAGACGTTTGTCAAAGCATCCCAACAGCACTGGGAAACGGCCTGGCCAATCAATCCGCAGTCGTTCGTGCAGCCTTCTGTTTCCGAAGCGCCCTTGCCTAATATTCAACCGACGCAGACGCGGGAATTCAATTTCTCGGTGCAGACCGCTCTGCCTTTCCAATCGGCTCTCACGGTGGGATACGTAGGAACGCGCGTTCACAATCAGGTAAATCTGTACTCGCACAACTTGGCGTCGCCGGGTGTATATGCTTCTCAAGCCATCAAGAATGCGGCGCTACCCTATCCTGCATTCGGCGATGTTACGTTGCTCGATAACATCGGCAAGGCCTGGTATGACGGTATGCAAGTGAAACTCGAGCGCCGCTTTGCGCAGGGCCTTTCGTTTACGGTTTCCTACGCGTTCTCAAAGGCCATCGCACAGAACGCGCCATCGAGCGACTATACAGCGATCCCGATCTATCATCCGGAGACTTACTACAGAGGCCGCTCCGATGACGATCGAACGCATATCTTTTTTGTGAACGCCGTTTGGGATGTGCCTTACGGTCGTGGGCGGCGTTACGGCTCGCAAACGCCGCGGGCTTTGGATTTTGTGCTGGGCGGGTGGGAGCTTGCCGCAATCGGCAGCCACACGTCGGGCGCTCCGCTGACCGTCACACTTACCGGAGATACGCTCGGAAACGGGCAGACGAACCGGCCAAACGTTACTGGTGACATAGGATTATCCAATCCAAGCGCCAGCCGTTGGTTCAATACCGCCGCTTTCGGTTTGCCTGGAACGGCGCAATTTGGCAGCGAAGGATATAACGTTCTGCAGGGACCACCGACCTCGATTCTCGATGCCGCGCTGATCAAGAATTTCCCGGTTGCGGAAGGAAAGGCGCTGCAGTTCCGCTGGGAAGCGTTCAATTCCCTGAATCATGTGAATCTATCGAATCCGAGCGGCTCCGGATTGCAGTATGGAACCTCCAATTTTGGCCGCATCACGAGTGCGGGAAGTGCTCGAACGATGCAGTTAGGGTTGAAGTTCAACTTCTAAGAGATGAGCTACGTCATTATTGCGCTTTGCCTGGGCAGCGTTGCCCTGGCTCAGGAACGGTCCGCTACGGTTCACCTGGACTTCGGCCACAAACTCGGAACGCTCGAGATGCACAAGATGGGCCTGGCCCAAGGCGGGCTGTCGGATGAATCGATGTTCGAGGACCGAATTCGCGAAATTCGTGCGCTTGCGCCGGAGCTTATCCGAATATTCGTCCAGGAGTATTATGGCCTGCTTCCGCAAGCAGGAAAATACGACTTCAGCAAGTTAGACAAGACTATCGATGCAGTGACTCGTGCCGGAGCGAAGCCGCTGATGAGCATCGACGTGAAACCGTACGTGCTATTTCCCGTTATCGATGAGAATATCGTCGAGCCCAACGACTATGGGCAATGGGAAGAGCTGATTTATCAACTCGTGCGTCATTACAAGGAGCGGGGCACGGACATTCGCTACTGGGAAGTGGCGAACGAGCCCGACATGGGCGAAGCGGGTGGCTGTCCTTACCGGTTCAAACCCGATAACTACGTTCGCTATTACAAACACACAGCAGCAGCAATCCTGCGGGCCGATCCCGAAGCGAAAGTGGGCGGGCCGGCGCTGGCCGGCTGGAAATCGGTAATCCTACCGGCACTCCTCGATGCCGCTGCTCAGAACGAAGTGCCGCTTCATTTCGTCAGTTGGCACACCTACGATAGTGATCCGCTCTCGATCCGCAGAACGATCGAGGGAGTTAAGGAGATGGTCAGGCAAAGACCGGGTCTACATCCGGAACTAGTATTGGACGAATGGAATATGTCGCTGGCGAAGCCGGTCCAGGACCCGCGCTTTCAGCCTTGTTTTGTTGCAGAGACGATATGGCAGATGATTGATGCCGGGTTGACCTATTCGAACTACTATCACATTCGCGACTACCAGGTGGAAGCGCGAAATTTCTTCGGCTTCATGTCCCCGCAAGGCGTGGCATTTATGGCACGCTGGTGGAACCGCATGCCGCAATACGACGGGTTGTTCGACTACCAGAACACGGTGCGCCCGGCGTATTTCGCTCTCAAGTTACTGTCGAGACTGCAGGGCGAGCGATTCGGTTTGGAATCGAGCGACGCCAAGGTCCATGGCTTTGTGGCGCACGATTCTACTTACCTGACCGACAATCTTATTCTCTGGAATTTCTCGGATCAGCCGGTTAAGGTCCAAATCAGTGGATGGTCAGCGAAAGCGAAGCCGCGCAGGATTGTTCTCGATGCCGTGAATGGAAGCGACGATGAAAATCTCCGCCTGAAACCCACCGCGCCGGCGGATCCTATCGTCCTTGGGCCATGGGGAATGGAGTTTTGGTACAGCGAGTGAAATTCTCTCTGCTGCTCCTACTGGCGAGTTGCCCGACGCTCTTCGGCGCGCACCTGAACGTTCGCGTTTCCTGGGAACACGGTGGACCGGCGTCCGTCACGGCCAACGGCGGCGCGCGCATCGAGCACACTTCGGCCATTCCGAATGGTGTCGATCTTGATATTTCCTGGGACCCTTCTCAGCTGAAGAAAAGAGATCGCCTCCAGGTCATCTGGGCGGACCTGATTAGCGCCAGCGATCCCGATACCGCACGGCGGTTGACCAACGATCCGGCGTTTATTGAAAATCCGCCGAAGCTCACGATTCAGACCACGAGCGGTCACGGCTTTAGCGTCGCTATCGAGCAACTGACCTCGGAGAAAGCGATGTGGGTGCCGTCGCTTCAAATCTATCTCACCGCAGGCGACAAGCCGGTTCCGTTTGAGGAACATCAGAAAGAATTGAAAGCGTGGCATGGACGCCGCATTCTCGATGAACTCGGAGGCAAACCGGAAGCCACTTATGAACAATATGCCGCGCTCTGGGAGAACATGGGAAGCCCATCTTATATTCATCCCGCCCAGCAGGGGCCCGGGCATCTTGTCGGACTGAGCTGGGATAGCGCCATTCCAAAGTTCGGTATTGACCGCGGCTCGGGTGTCTGGAGTGACTATGGCAATCCGGACAAATTTCAGTTCTGGTTTGGATTCGGCGATCTCCACACGGATCTTGCAAAGTATTGGAAGGGGCAACATCTGGAAGACGGTGGTTTGCCGGTAATCACGACCGCTATCGAGAAAGAACAAGTGCGATACGACGTGGAGCAGTTCGCGTATCCATTGAACGGGGCGCCACAGGAGCGGCGCGGCGACCTCGCGATGGTGCTGATGGAAAGGCTCCGGCTCACGAATCGGACCGCTAGACAGCGGAGCGTGGTTCTGACGTTGCATCAGCGGCGCAACAGCGGCCAGTTTGCAGTGGAGGAGCGAGCCGGTAAGAAGTTTTTCCGCGCGGATGGCAGCGGCGATGTGCAGTTCGAAATCGACGGACCATGCGCTGTCCTTGGAGACCCGGCCGCCATCGAAGATACGAGGGACAAGCGGAAAGAGGCGGCAACGGATGTCTTTCTCAGTCTCGATCTGCCGGCCAACGGTTCTCGCGAGTTGATTGTCAAACTTCCATCTCCGATCGTCGACAGCGCTCAGGCAGACATCCTGGCGGCGCTGAATTTTTCCGAGGCGCGGGCGGCAACCCTGAAATTCTGGGGTGATTATCTTGCTGGGGGCGCACAGTTCCATGTACCCGATGAAGCGGTGAATACGCTATTCCGAGCAAATCTATGGCACGCGTTGCGGCTGCCGCGGCGGCATGGCGGTGAAGGGGCGAATGTAAAGATCGATTTGCCCTTTTCTAATTTCGCCTATTCCCAAACCGGCACTCCCTGGCCCGTGAATCAAGCCGTCTACGTCGATTACATGCTGTATTCGCTGCGTGGATATGACGCCATATCGCTCGAGGAATTGCTAGCGCAATACCGTAATAATCAGGACGCGGACGGGCGCATTGGCGGCTTTGCAAAATGGGGAGTCTACACGCCGTCGATGCTGTATTCGGCCGCCCAATATTATTTGCTGTCGGACGACCGTGGCGGCTTTGAACGTCTGCTGCCGCCGAGCCTGCAAGCGCTGGATTGGTGCCTGCGCCAGATCCGGAAGGACGGACTGCTCTACGCGCCCTTGAATGACCTGACCGGCGAGGGCATGTGGGCGTTCAACCAGGCCTACATGTACGCGGGGCTGAAGCGATTTGGCAAAGCACTCGAAAGATACGGTCATGCCCGAGCGGCCGAGACACTTCGCGAGGCGGCGCGAGTTCGCGGTGCCATCGATCGGAGATTTCAAGCGGCGGCCGTGGACGCGACGGTGGTTGAGCTGCGCGATCATACCTGGACACCCTACGTGCCGTCGGATGCGGATCGGCCCCGGCGGCTGATGGACATCTGGTATCCCACCGACATTGACACGGGCGCGGTTCATCTTCTCCGGCTCAACGCGATCGATCCGCACGGAAATCTGGCGGATTCGCTTCTCAACGACGAAGAAGACAACCTGCTTTACAAGGGATGGGGCAGCGCGAATGAGCCAGTCTATGATCAACACGCGACCGCCTACCTGTTGCGTGATGATGTGAAACCATTGATCCGAGCTTTCTACAGTCTGATGGCCAGCGGATTCAGCCAGGCGGTCTTTGAGCCGGTGGAACATCGCTGGACATGGGGACAGTTCTTTGGTCCGCCGTCTACCGACGGCGCATGGTTTGAGGTGTATCGCAATATGCTCGTACACGAAACGGAAGACGGCGGTCTGGTGCTGGGACTCGGTACGCCGCGGGCGTGGCTCGAAGATGGAAAGCAGATAGATGTGTCCGGAGCGCCTACTTACTTCGGTCCTGTTTCCTTTCACGTGCATAGCCGAACCGCTTCGGGCCGCATTCGCGCTACCGTCGAATTAGAGCAACGCAGAGCGCCGCGGATACTGACGATCCGTCTTCGTCACCCGCAAGACAAACCCATCCGCAGCGTGACGGTAAATGGCAAACTCTGGTCCGATTTCGACCGGCAGAAGGAGTGGATTGTAATTCCCAATCCCGGCTCGAAACAATACACTGTCGAGGCGGGTTATTAGATTGCATTGGGGACACATCTTCATGTTTCTGGGTCTCGCTAGCTTTGGACTACTGGGTGTCTTTCACAAGCTTGCGGACGTAAAAGAGGCGAGCCCGAAAGCCATTACCGCGATTTTATATTTGGTGTCGCTGTTTTTTGTCTTTATAAGTCTGACAGTATTTCAGAAGGACACTCCCTTCACGAGCGGCCGCATATTGGCAATCGGCCTGCCGTTCGGTCTGTTCGCAGGAATCGCGATCCTGGCCTTCCAGGCGGGAATCCGGCACGGCGATATCACTACGAGCTGGCTCATCATTAATCTTTCTTCCGCGATTCCTACTGTCGCTTCCATCCTTATTTACAAAGAAGCGGTGACGCCCACCAAGGTGGTTGCGCTCATTCTGATTCCGATTGCAATTCTTCTCCTCTGGAAGGAGCGGCGGCAATCCGACCGCCCGCGGAGAGCGGCCGATGCGTGATGCCGCGGCTTGGTCGAAACTTATGTCAATCGCTTTCGTCGCCAACGGGCTAGGTCCATTCGGCCTGAAAATCCTCACAGCTCAGGGTTTGTCGGCGCAGCAATCGAAATATTTGTTCTGGTGGTATGCCGGAGGATCGCTATTTGCGGCCGCGGCGTTTGCCAGAGGCTGGAAGCGCCTTCGTGCGAAGGAACTGGTTCTGGGTGCGGCGATGGGATTATGCAGCCTGGGCGGACAGAGCTTTACCGGCTTATCTCTTGCTCATGGAATGCCCGGCCATATAGTCTTCCCGGTAACCACGGGTGGCTCGTTATTCTTCGTCGCCACCGCGGGAATTGTTTTGTTTAAAGAACGGGTGGGCCCTTACGGTCTCGTGGGGATCTGTCTAGGAATTTGTTCGCTTGTCTTACTCAGCATTTCATAACCAGAGGTAAACCATTTTTATGTCCGCACGACCTAACGGGAAACGGATCGCTTCAGCCGAAGCCACGCTGCTCGATACAATTCAACGCGATCTCTATACCGCAGTCATTTCAGATGCTCTCGACGAACTTGAAATTCGGCACCAGGCGATGCGGGAATATGTCCGGCCGCTGGCGCCCGATGCGGTGTACGCCGGATGGGCTCGCACGATTCTTTGCATGGATGTCTATTACACCTCGGAAAATCCGTACGCACTCGAAATCGAGGCCATTGACAGCATTCTGGAGGACGAAGTAGTCGTGGTCGCGACTCATTCCTCTGTCAGGAATGCGCCGTGGGGTGAATTGCTTTCGACCGCTGCGCAAGCGCGTGGAGCGCGCGGTGCAGTGGTGGACGGGCTCGTTCGGGACGTCAAGAAAATACTATCGCTCGGATTTCCGGTACACGCCTCGGGTGTAAAGCCAGTGGATTCTCGGGGCCGGGGCGAGGTAGTGGACTACAACGTCCCGGTTCAGTGCGGTGATGTGCTCGTGAATCCGAACGATTTGGTTGTAGCTGACTACGATGGAGTGGTGGTAATACCGGCAGCCGCGGTCGAGCGGACGATTCAGCTTGCGACCGAAAAGGTGGCACGCGAAGACCACAGCCGCGCCGATCTGAAGAAAGGCGCCTACTTGCGGGACGTGTTCGACAAATACGGAGTGTTATAGCTACGCAATCCGGTATTTGTCGATCATTTGTTCATCTACTTCGACGCCAAGACCCGGTAAAGTGGGAACATCTAGGCTGCCATCCACCAGAGCCATTGGCTGTTTCACTAACTGACGGCTCAGCGGGCCTTGCGATGTATTGAATTCAATGAATACTGCACGGCGCTGAAAAGCATTCAAGTGCAGCGAGGCGGCAGTTAGTAAGTCCGACGACCAGGAATGAGGAATAACTAAGACGTTGGCTCTTTCGGCCATATGCACAATCTTGCGCGCCACCGTAAATCCACCGCAGCGCGTAAGGTCAGGTTGAAGGATGTCCACTTTCGCCCGTGTAATAAGCTCGGCGAAGCCCCATTCGGTAGCCTCCTGCTCGCCGCATGCGATTGGTGTCTCGACCGCCTCCGCCACGGCGCGATATCCGTCATAGTCCTCCGGATGCAGAATCTCTTCGATGAAAAAAGGCCGATAGGATTCGAGCGACCGGACAACCTGAATCGCCTGCTTCGGAGTACGCTCGATAAACCAGCCGGTGTCGATCAATAAATCGTTCTTGTCCCCGATTGCGGCTCGCGCAGCTTCCACTAACCGGATATCGGTGGCGGGGTCCTCCCCGAAGACGCCCCAACCAAACTTGATCGCTGTGAAGCCTTTGTCCAAATAGCTTTTGACGGCGTCACACATGGCCGCCGGTGTAGGGCGAAACAGCGTGCTTGCATAGGCTCGAACTTTATTCCGCCAGCGCGCTCCCAACAAAACGCAAACCGGCTGCTGGTAGAACTTGCCGGCGATATCCCATAACGCGATATCAATAGCGGAAATCGCATGTATGGCTACGCCGCGCCGGCCGTAGTAAATGCTCCCGCGATACATCTTGTACCAGAGGCGTTCCGGTTCAAGCGGATTTTCGCCGATGACCAGCGAAGCCAGTCCTTCGAAGCACTCCGTTCCAGGCTCGCTCCACGAGGGTGCGTCGACAGCCGCTTTGGCCACCGGAGCCGAGGTTTCCATGTCAGAGTATCCAGTGATACCGGCGTCGGTACTAACTCGCACTAATCCCATGTAAGTGGGCCCGACCGGTTCCTCGGCGCTCTCGGGCCGCTTATACAATCCGGGAGATTTCAATACGAGAACTTCAACGTTCGTGATTTTCATTGCCGATGACGTATAGCGTTAAGCCCTTTCTCGCAACCGCCGCGAAATACAGCGTGATGACGATGCCGGATTTCTGGGCCTTGATTTCCAGGGGGGCGGAGGAGTGGTCCTCGAAGTTATGCAGTCTTCCGATGAGATTGCCGCGCGTTACTTCGGCGCCGGGCTGCACGACGGGTTCCCAGATTCCGTCACTCGGACTCGGGATGTAATCCGCTAGATTTGGAGCTTCCACCATACGGGGTGGACCAGCGCGGTCTTCGTCAATGCGTTTCACCTCACCATCGAGCAGGCCATAGTGCCGCAATACATTTCGAATGCCTTCGTAGGCGTGGCGGACGCCGCGTACCGAAGTTCCTTCGGCGTGGCCGAACTCGCCTCCAATCGTGATCTTGCCTTCGTCTTCCGCTTCGTCTACGAGCAGCCCGGACGCCATCTGGCGCGAATATACGAAGATGAACGGGGTATCGAACAAGCGCGCAACTGTGGCCGTTTCGGCCTGTTGCGCCGGGTTTGAAAGCGGGTGGAACGACGTGCATAGGGGAAACACCGCTTCCTTCCCACCGGCATGTATGTCGACCACCACGCGCACCCGTGGAAAAATGCAGGTTTTCACGAAATGTGAGATTCGGTAAGAAAGGGTTCCGGCGGCTTTACCCGGAAAGGCCCGGTTCATGTTCACGCCGTCTTGGGGCGAACAGCGCATGTGGGCGCGGCAGGCGCTTTCGCTGAGCTGCGGGATCAGAATAACTCTTCCCCGCATACAGGCGGGATCCAGGTCAAGGCACAGACGTTTGACGGACACCTGGCCTTCATATTCATTCCCGTGCGTACCTCCAAATGCAGCGACGCCGGGCAATCTTGAGCCATCGCCGGCCGTGCCGTTAATTACGGTGAGCGGCACGAGCGAGTAACCCCAACTCGAGTCCAAATGAAATGCCACCTGGTAATGTTGTTTGCCCGCCTTGGCGAAATCGATTTCCGTAGGATCGTGAACAATCGTGGGAACGTTCATGACTATTTGGCTGTCCAGCCACCGTCCACGGGAATGACAGCCCCCGTAATATAGGAGGCTTCGTCCGATGCCAAAAACACGGCCGCGGATGCCACCTCACTCGGCGTGCCGACGCGTCCCAGCATGGTCTGCGCCACCTGCCACTCATGGTGCGGCGTGCCGGGCTGCGGGGAGATGCGTGTTCGGATGGCTCCGGGACAAATCGCATTGGCTCGGATGTTATGGCGCCCATAGTCGTACGCGATGCTGAGAGTGTAGCCGAGTAGCGCCGATTTCGTGGCAGTGTAGGCGACCGATTCCGGGCAGCCCACCATCGCCTGGATCGAGGCGATGTTGAGGATCGATCCGGCTTTATGAGCGATCATATGCGGAAGCGCCGCTTTTGTTACGTGATGTGTGCCAAGTAGTGCCACTTGGATACACCGGTTCCATTCTTCGGCAGTAGCATCCAGCGCGCCATGAAATTGCCCTAAATACGCAGCATTGTTGCAAACGATGTCGATGCGGCCTTGCGCTGCGGCCACTGTGACCGTTTCGCGGACGGCTTCCTCATCTGATACGTCGACGCGGCGGAAGATCGCTTCGCCGCCAGCCGATCGGATTGCGGCCACTGTCTGCTCGCCGGTGGACTCGTCGATATCCATCACCAGCACCCACGCGCGCTCTTCGGCGAACATCCGGGTGATGGCTTGGCCGATGCCTTGCGCGCCGCCGGTGACGATGGCTACTTTATCTTTCAGCCTGCCCAATTGTAGAAGTATAGATCGTGCCGAAGACATCGAAGCGCGGCAATGTGCGCTCGTTCCGGCTAATTGGAACGTAATGCAATCGCCGGGTGAATCCGGGAGGCGCGCCAGGCAGGCACACAAGCCGCCAAGGCCGCGATCGCGGCCATCAGGAGAAGGGCCGCACTTAATACCAACGGGTCCATCGCGCCGAGGCCCACCAATTTGGTTGCGATCAGCCGCGATGCCACATACGAAAGCACAAGGCCCGCGACCAAACCTGCCCCGGCGACGAGCAAGGATTCACGGACGATCCAGGCAACCACCTTCCAGGGATCGGCGCCCAATGCCATGCGAACGCCAATCTCGCTCGTCCGCTGCGACACGCCGTATGCCACAACGCCGTAGATGCCGATAGCCGCGAGCAGTAGCGCCAGGGCTCCGAAAATGCTGACGAGATTCGCCAGCAGGCGATCCTGGCCGACACGCTGTTGAATCAATTCATTCAGTGTGAGTGCGCTGAGAATTGCGATATTCGGGTTCTGCGCGCGTGCCGCGCGGCGCAGTGTATTCAGCATGGAATGCGGCTCGGCCGCCGTTCGAATTTCGAAATTCACTGCGTAGGGCGGCTCTCCCGGAGGCGGTTGCGTCGAAGCGGTGAATATTCGCGGCGGCACCGGGCCGCGCAAATCGTGATCGCGTGAGTTCTGAGCGACACCGACTACCTCGTATGTCGTTTGCTTATCGCCATATTGTTCAGTGATATGTTTGCCGAGCGGATTGCGACCGGCAAAGAATAGCCGGGCGAACGCTTCGTTGACGACGCAAACAGCCAGACTGCCGGTTCGATCTCGCGCGTCGATTTCACGCCCGAGAAGCAGCGGAATGCCCAGTGCTGAAAAATAGCCAGGCCCGACTGTGTCGAAGCGGGCGGCACGATCGTCTCTGCCCCGGGGCGTGTAGCCCTCAACGCGCACTGTGTCGCCCGACTCGCTGCCAATGAACAGGCCGTTTTGCGAGTAGGTAGCGCCGCGGACGCCGGGTGTATTTCGAAGCGCATCGAGAAGCTGACGATACGCTGTCTCGAGGCGCTGATCTCTATAGCCGGCTGTGACACCGTCGACGCGCAGCAGCAGTAGCTTCTCCCGCGCGTACCCGAGATCAGCATGCTGCAGATTCGTGAGAGTACGCAGGAACAACCCCGCTGTCACTAGCAAGACCAGGGACAAGGCAACCTGCGTGGCCACGAAAATTTTGCCCAGCCGCAAACGGCCGGCCGAAGCTGTGGCACTGCGGGTGCCATCGCGCAATGTGGCATTCACATCAGCCCTGCCGGCGCGCAGTGCCGGCGCCAGCCCAACCAGCGCGGTGGTCAGGACGGCGATGAGTCCAGTAAAGAGCAGAACGTGCCAGTCGAGAGTGGGCACCAAGCCGAGCGTCTCGCCGTCGCCTGAGGCCAGGTGTACCAGCAACGGCCCGATAACTTTCGCGAGAATCAATCCGCAGACGGCGCCCAAGGTGGAAAGGAGCAGGCTCTCGGTGAAGAGCTGCCGCGCGATTCGAAAGTCGCTGGCTCCGAGCGCACGCCGTACAGCGATCTCACGGGCACGCCCGTTTGCGCGGGCGAGTAAGAGATTGGTCAAATTGGCGCAGCAAATCAGCAGGGTAATGGCGACCGCCGCCGACAGCACGTACAAAGCGTCGGCGAATCGGTCGCGTAGTTCCGACGCGCCATTCGGCGCCGGCTTTAACACCAGATTTTGATCCAGAAACTGGCGCCGGCCTGTTTCTGACAGCGACGCGTAGTCTTCTTCGAGGAATTGTTTGAACGTTACGTTAGCGCGCGCTGCAGCCTCATTCAAGGTGATGCCCGGCTTCAAACGTCCGAACGCGTGCAGCCACATCACTTTTTCGGTGGGATCGGCAGGCGGACGCAGCCAGTCGCGGCCCGGATTGAGTTGGGGCTGCATACTCAGTGGCGCCCACACATCCGGCCGCTGGCCCACACTTTCGCCGAAGAAACCGGACGGCGCCACTCCAATGATGGTCAATACCGTGTTTTGAACCACCATCCGTTTGCCAATTGCGCTCGGATCGCGTCCGAAGCGCCGCGCCCAGTAGTCGTCGCTTAATACGGCGTAGGGAGCGCCGCCAACTGGTGAGTCGACGTTCCGGCCGAAAAATCTTCCGATGCGCGGTTCCACACCGAGCACCGCAAAATAGCTGGCGGACACTAGCTTGGCGCGGATTTCCTCATTCCCGCCATCCAGCCGGATTTGCCAGCGCGGCTCGCCGCTCTCCACTGCGCACAGTCGAGCGAAAGGAGAGCCTTCCCCATCCAGCCGTTGGAATTCGGGGTACGAAAGCAGTTGGCGCGCGCCCGTCTCCGAGCCGATGATAAAGCTCTTGCTGGCTGGGTTGGTCAGGATCACCAGATGTTGCGGATCGCGGACGGGCAAATTCCGGATCAGGCACGCATTCAGCAAGCTAAATATCGCCGTGTTTGCCCCGATTCCCAAGGTCAGCGACGCAACGGCGACTGCCAGGAAGGCCGGGCTCCGTCGAAGCTGCCGCCAGGCAAAACGCAGGTCCTGCAGGAAAAGCATCACGTAACGAAGCTAACTGTTTTAGTTTCGCAGGCTCGCTTTCGATGTCACTAGTCCTATTGGACTAATCGGCGAGAGCAGCAGATTTCCCCTACAAAGTCTGCCGGTCTTTCCTCAGGGCAGGAGGCCAAGGGAAGTGCCTACATAAGGCTAAGGTTCTTCCCGACGGGCCGATAAGAGTGTTGGTCGTGCATGTTCAGGATGCTTCATGGGTTTGCTCACGTCTAATACCCTTGCCAACCAGGGCCCGCCAAGCCCAGCGGATTACGTCCATTTTCTTCGTTTTCTGCTGGATGGTGTGTCCCAGCATGTCATTCCAGGCGACGGCCAGGATCTAAAAAAATTCAGAAGCGAGATTTCCAGCCTTTCCGGTAGCCTAAGCGAACGGTCCAGCATTGAAGAAATCTCTTCGCTTCTTCACTCGGGGTTGAAATCGCTGGCTGCATACAATACGCGCACGGCGAAGTTCGTAACCCAGCCCATGGCTTTGGCGGCGAGCGGACTTGCCGACCGGTCCGGAGCGGAGCAGGAAATCGCGGCGAAAATAGGGACGAAGCAGGATTGCGTGTGCGGCCTGTTTCTTGTGAATCGCTTGGCTTCGATTCAAACCCGGTTTGGCCGGGGTGTCGGAGATGAGGTCATGTTGCTGGCGGCCGAGCGGCTCGCGCAACACCTGCCCGCGGCTGCAGTTTTCCGTTGGAGCGAATCGGCGTTGATCGCATTGGTGGACGTAGACACGAATATCGCGGAGGTGACCCGCCGGTTCGCGCGCGCCGCTTCCATGAATCTCGAGAAGAACATCGAGACGCAGCATCGTCTCGTCCTGGTGCCGATTTCGCTGTCCTTCACGCTGAAGCGGCTCTCGGAAACCTGCGCAGCACCGGATGTTTTTCAGGAACTCGACCGCTTCGTCTCCATCAACACGGGCGAGATGGCGAACATGCTCCAATAGCTTCGATGGAAGCACCTGCCCTGATTCGCCCGTGGATACATAAAGATGTCCTTCAGTTAGCCCTTCTTTCGGGCGAATTGGGCTATCCCGCGACGGCGGATCAAGTAGTACGCCGGCTTTCCCAAATTGGCGGCAACGGCGCAGTGCTGGTGGCAGCCGACCGCGACTCCGATCGTGTGCTTGGCTGGATCGAACTCCAGGTTATTACCCATCTGACCTCCGACCCGCATCTGGAAATCTGTGGCCTGGTGGTCAGCTCCGAAGCGCGTTCGCGCGGCATCGGAAGCCTGCTGGTTGACGCCGCTGAAAAGACCGGGCGGGAAAAGAATATCGCCTGCCTGCGCGTTCGTTCCAATATCATTCGGGATCGGGCGCACGAGTTTTATACGCAGCTAGGTTTTGCGAACGTGAAAACTTCCAAAGTGTTCGAGAAAGCGCTATAACCGTTGGAGTGAATCTATCTCGCCGCGACCTGATCAAGCAGTTATCATTATTCGCCTTTGCCGGTTTTCCTGCCAAGGCGCACGATCGTCTGGCTGTCACCTCCTGGCCCTTCCGGAGTTTGATTGACAGCCCTACGAATCGTCAACGAGACTCGACGGTTGCGGGCATGGACCTGAAGGAATTCCCGGCTTTCATCGTCGAAAAGTTCGGTGTGCATAATATCAATCCGTTGAGCGATCATTTTCACTCGTCTGACCCGGCATATCTTGATTCGTTTCGAGAGGCGGTCGCGAAAGCCGGCTCGCACGTAGTCGACCTGGGACTTTCTGGCCGGCAGTTTTATTCGCCCGACCCCGCCGCGCGGGCCGAGGCCGTTGCGTTCGGCCGCAAATGGATTGATGTGGCGGTCGCGGTTGGATCACCAAGCGTTCGGCAGCATGTGTCGGGCCGGCGCGGCGAAACTCCCAACGTGGATCTTGCCGCTGGAAGCCTGGGCGAAATGGCGGAATACGGCGCGAAGCGAAACATCGTCGTCAATCTGGAGAATGACAATGCCGTCGCCGAAGATCCGTTCTTCCTGGTCAGTGTGATTGAAAAGGTGAAGAGCCGCCATTTGCGCGCTTTGCCCGACTTCGGCAATTCTTTGCCCGCGCACGATGCCGCCTTCAACGAAAGAGCGGTCCGCGCTATGCTTCAGCACGCCTATAACATGTGCCATGTGAAGGATACGCTGCACTCCGCAAATGGCGAAACCTATACGGTCGACCTCAAGAAAATGTTCGCGCTTGCGAAAGAGTCGGGCTATAAAGGATATTTTTCGATGGAATACGACACGAAATCCGGCGACCCGCTTGCAGGCACGAAGAAGCTGATCGAAGAGACTCTTCAGTATCTTACATAGCTTCCCCTTGACTATCTACAATTCATTACTGTACTGTAAATAGTCGAGGGTTCTCCTTTCTGGGTAAGCCAACCGATCTCGTCCAAGGTACGCTTGATCTACTGATTTTGAAAACCGTTTCGCTCGAACCGATGAACGGCTGGGCCATTGCCAAGCGTATTGTCCAGGTGTCGAACAGCGTGCTGCAGGTGCAGCAGGGGTCGCTCTATCCCGCTTTGCATCGCCTCGAGCATCAGGGCTGGATCAAAGCGGAATGGAAGGATTCGGAAAACAATCGTCGCGCCAAGTTTTATTCGCTTACCGCGGCTGGCCGTAAGCAACTTCGGAACGAGCTCGATAACTGGCGGCGTCTGTCGGGTGCGATCGAATTGGTGACGCAAACCGGCTAGTAGAAACCTTCCGAACCAGAGACTCGCTCATAGCTTAAGCCACGCTCCCAGCGAGGCTTCGTCCCAAGCGGGTTCGTCGGAAATCGTGACATTCTCGGTCGAGTAAATTTGCCGCAGTGCGTCGGCGGCAACGGGTCTCATCGAGGCATCGACGGCGCCGGCGAGATGGATGCGCCGTGGCGCTGAGCGCGCCACGAGCGTGGGAAGATCCGTCTGCCGGAACAGATTCCACGCAAAGTTCGAAAGCGGATCGCTATAGATCTCCGTCTCTAGTACGTTCCGAAACGAGACCAAGCCGCCTGCCAGGTAAAGCGAGCGGATATCTTCGCTCGCCCTAAAAGCGAATAGTGCGGGCACGGTCAGATGGCCGCGCGCGGCCATAGCCAAGCGTTCACCGACCGCTTTGAGAGCCTGGACTAAGCACAAAATATCCTTCACGCGCTGTGCCAAAAGTGAATGGCCAAGTATCAGCGACGCCCATGCGAAATCCTCTTCCGACTCGTGCGGAATGACATAGCCTGGATTTCCACGGCCGGTCTCAGGCCTTGAGTCTCCATGCCGCGAATGTCGGCAGCGCACACGCGATGACCCGCGCGGGCGAGACTGTGATAGAGATCGTCTTCGTGCGCGCCTGCGTTCCGCCCGTGGCTGTCGAGGACGAGAAGTGTGCTCTCGTGTGCTTCTGCCGGTGTGAAGAGCCACGCCGGAATCCAGACAGCCGGATCGGAGTTTACTTCCACGGCGGCGACGCGAGCCCCGGTGAAGCGGGTTCCCGCGAGTTCGCGAAACGGTGTGGACTTCTGTGGAGGGTGCAGCCACGCAATCGCTGCATCACTCGGGTGGACCGTGGCGGCGGTTTGCTTAATCAGATCGATCGGCCGCAGGCTGTTGAAGTCGCGAACCACGCTCCCTGTGGATCCTGCCCACAGCCGATGGGCGGGTTCGGGAGCGACAGGCGGCTCTTCTGTAATATGCGGCTCTGAATGTTTCAACCAGCGCGCAAGCCAATTGTAGATCTCCAGCCGCAAACCGTACGTCAATCCGTGCGGCAGTGGAGTCGAACGCCAAGCCAGAGAATCGTCATGGCCAAGGATCCGATAAACGCGGGCCAGTTTTTCAAACTCCTCCCGGCCGTCCTCTAAATACTTAGGTGAGTAGGTGCCAAAGAAATCATGCGCGCTCACTTCCACGAGCAAGGGCTTGGGAGCCATGGGATACAACAGATCCCAACGATCAAAACCAAGAGCGCCGCTGCCGATCAGATCCTGCTCCGCATCATCGGTAGCGCCCGGCGGGTTGAAATTCACGTTGGCGACATTTTCCGTATTCCCGGACGAGACGGCGGCGGCTGCCAGCCGTTCGTCGACGCATGCGAGCAGCATAGTCAGCGTGGCGCCGCCCGACTGCCCAACTGAAGCCAATCGCGTCGGATCCACTAACTGGTGCGCGGCTAGATAGTCGAGGCTGCGGATGGCATCCCAGAGTTGATAGCGGGTCGCGGTCTCCCCGAGGAGCAACATTTGCCGGCCAGGCAAAGTATGTTCTTCATCGACTGAACTGAGCCGTGTATCGTTGCCGGAGGCGTCCGGATAGCCAATACGCTCTCCCTGCCCCATCGGATCGAACGCCAGCACCAGATAACCGAGACGAGCCAGTGCTTGGCAGCATTTCTGATAGCTGGGGTACGCTTTTCCGGTCGGGGAATGTCCCATCTGAAAGAGAACCCCCGGAAAAGGGGGCTTGCCGCTGGCCGGCACATAGAGATTGGCACTGATAAAAAGCTGTGGACGGCTCTGGTAAACGATTTTTTCGAGGCGGTATGCTTCGCGATCGAAGGTCCCAGTAGTTTGAGCTTTCAAGGGCGTTCGTTCGAGTTGGCCGCCGATGAGCTTCCATAAGGTTTCGCGTGCCCAAAGCTGCCGTTGCCGGATGGCCGCCGCACCCGTCAATAACGATAGGGCGTGATTGCGCTTCTCGTAAGCCGCCCGCGCTAGGCTCGTCAGGTAGTCGGGCAGGCAGCGGGAATAATCGCGATAGTAGAATCCGTCGGGTCTCGGCACCACTGCCGCGGCGGCTGTCGCCCACAGCCATTCACGGCGTGACCATAAGTATTCGCTCATTTTGATGGAAGCAAACCCATAACACCCAGACCGCCACTTCGGCTGGAAATAAAATCCGAAGCCAAGGTCAGTCCTATTTTCGACCAATTGGCGTATCTAAACAAAGCGAAACAGCTGAGCACGTCCGAAACACGACCACCCGGCGGAGCCGTGCTCTAGGCGGATCGTAACAGCGAAGCCGATTCCATATCGAGATAGACGGATGCGTTTGGATGCCGGCGCACCAGCGAAGCCGGGCACGTTTCGGAAATCGGCCCTTCGAGGGCGCAACGCACTGCCTCAGCCTTACGACGCTCGGGAACGCAGCTCACCCACGCATTCGCGCGAAAAAGTCCCGTGCAGGTAATCGTCACAGCTTCCTTCGGCACCGTTGCCAGATCGGGAAAATGTCCTTCCCCCGCCTGTTGTTTGCGGCACGCTTCGTCGAGAGACACCAGCTTCACTGTGGCCGGATCACTAAAATCGGCAACTGGAGGATCATTGAACGCGATGTGGCCGTTTTCACCAAAACCGACGAATGCGAGATCAATGGGGGCCTCATTCAGAAGCTTGGAGTAGCGTGCGATTTCGGCGTCCAGATCGGCGGCATCGCCGGCCAGATAGTGGGTCTTGAGCGGATGAACCTTTTCTTCAAGGCGCGTCCTGATCCAAAGACGAAAGTTGGCTGGATGCTGGGCGCTCATACGGGCGTATTCATCCATATGAAAGAGTTCCACCGATTTCCAATCGACGGGCTGTGCAACAAGCGCTTCCACGAGAGGAAGTTGAGAATTTCCAGTAGCGGCAATCACGCGCGCGCGTCCGCGCTGTTCGATCGCGCGCTGGATCAGCGTCGCCGCTCGTTCCGCGGCGGCGGCGCCCAAGCTGGCGCGAGAGGGATAGACTTGAATTCGTGCCGCACCAGCTAGAAATTGTTGCGGCGCATTCAAAAGCGACATGGTCGAATTATACAGGCGCTCCTATGAATGCTCCTTCCGATGAACAACTTGATCGACGAAGATTTCTTTATCAGGCCCGCAACGCGGTGCTCGCGAGCTCGGCAACCGCACTCAGCGCGCGTTCGTATGCGCGGGTGACTGGCGCGAATGATCGGATCCGGCTCGCCCAGCTTGGATGCGGAAGCCGCAGCGCGGGCCACGTGCGCATGGTCCAGATGGCGGCCGGCCGCACGCCGGTAGAAATGGTGGCGGTCTGCGACATCTGGAGCGCCGCGCGGGAACGGCGTGCCGCCCAGGTGAAAGAGCTGTTCGGGACCGAGCCCAAGGGTTACAAGTATTCCGAACAGATGCTCGAGAATACCGAGATCGATGGTGTCATGATTGCCACGGGCGATCATCAGCACGGCAAGCTCTGCGCGGAAGTCGTTGCCGCTGGAAAGGACTGCTACGTCGAGAAGCCTTTCGCTAACGTCCTGAGCGAGGCCAAGGCCGCGCGCGCCGCCGTGAAGGCCTCGAAACGGGTTGTGCAAATGGGAACGCAGCATCGCAGCCAGCCATATCCGCTGGCCGTGCGTGACCTCATCCGCTCCGGCCGAATCGGTGATGTAGCGAAAATCACGCAGGAGTGGAATGTAAATCAACCGCGCTGGCGTAAAGTCAAAGCGCCCACTGTTGTCAGGGAGGAAGACACCGATTGGAAGCGCTGGCTGTTAGGCAAACCCTACCGCCCGTTCGACCCGCTCATCTACCAGGAGTTCCGGCTTTTTAAGGACTTTTCATCGGGCATTATCGATCAATGGCTTAGCCACGCAAGCGACATGGTGCATCTCTGGACCGAAGAGTCGTATCCGGTCAGCGTCGCGGCCACCGGCGGGATCTTTACCTGGAAGGACGGCCGCGAAAATCCTGACAATGTCACAGTTTCACTTGTTTATCCCAAAGGCTTTCTGCACACTTACTCGACGACATTTTCGAACAGCTATCGCAGCTTCAGCCGCATTCAAGGCCGCAATGGAACGATCGAGAATTACGGCGGTGAAGGCGCCTCTTTGTTTCTTGTGACTCGCGAGGGCGGGGAACAGGAAATAGATCCCGAGTCGAACGCGCGCCCACGCTACACCGCGCCTCCCACAATGGGACCCGAACGAGATCAGGCGGAAATCGTGCGAGTACCCGGCGCGCGCGGACCCGATTCACTCGGCCCGAACGATGACGACGCTGACCATCTGATGCACTGGCTGGATGCCATGCGCGATCGAAAAGAGCCGAACGCCACGGTCGATCATGGCTTTTCGCACGCGATTGTTTGTATCATGGCCGCGCAATCGTATTGGTCGGGCAAGCGTCTCTATTGGGACTCGGTCTCCGAAGAGATAGTGGATCATCACGCTGGATGAAAATAACAAAAATTTCGGCGACTGTTGTCAATGCGCGCATGCGCAATTGGATTTTTGTCAAAGTGGAGACCGACCAGTCCGGGCTCCACGGCTGGGGCGAAGCCACGCTCGAGTGGAAAACCAAAGGCGTCGTCGGAGCCATCGAAGATCTGTCGGTGCTGCTGATTGGCCAGGATCCGCGCCCCACCGAACACTTGTGGCAAACTATGCACCGCCAATATTTCTGGCGCGGCGGCATCACCAACTACACGGCGATTAGCGGGATCGATCAGGCGCTTTGGGATATCAAAGGGAAAGAACTCGGCCGGCCCGTGTGCGAGTTGCTGGGGGGACCGGTGCGGGATCGCCTGCGCTTTTACGATCATCTGGGAGGCGGATCTTTCGAAGGCATGTATAAGACCGCCGAGCCGGAGCATTTCGCCGAGAAGATCAAAGAGAGCCTCGAAAAGGGATTTACCGCGGTGAAAGCGATGCCGATCCCGGTGGCCGAATTGATCGAGAGCGCTGACGTTCTCAAGCATAGCGCTCGCTGCGTGGAAGCAATGCGCAATGCTGTGGGTGATCGCGTCGACATCATGCTCGATCTGCATGCCCGGACGACCCCCGCGGCAGCCATCCAATTCGGCCGGTTGCTCGTCGATTACAACCTCTATTGGTACGAAGAGCCCTGCTGGCCGGAACATGTAGACGCGCTGGTCGAAGTCGCGCGTGCGTTACCTTTTCCGATTGCGACTGGGGAGCGCCTGTGCGGCCGCTGGGAATTTCGGGAACTGCTCGAAAAGCGTGCTTGCAGCATCGTCCAGCCTGACGTTTCGCACTGCGGCGGCATCAGCGAAGCACGGCGCATCGCCGCCCTTGCCGAGACGTACCTGGTCTCCGTCGCTTGCCACAATCCCCAGGGGCCGGTCAGCACCGCTGCCTCCATTCACGTGGCCTTCGCAACACCCAACTATTTGATTCAGGAAATCGTCAGAAACGACGTTGCCTGGCGGAATGACGTAATCGAAGAAGCGCTGCCGTTCGAAGCCGGCGAGTGCGCGCCTCCTACCAAGCCGGGTTTGGGTGTCGAGATCAATGAGCGAGAAGCCGCCAAACACCCATTTCAAGAAATAGTGAGCACGGCTTCCTTTCATCGCGACGGCTCAGTGGCGGATTGGTAGTCAGAGCAATAACTATCAAACGGACTCGGAAGATTTTGTCTATTCTGGTCCCACGTGAGCGTCAGCAGCAAAGCCCTCTGGTATATCGAGAGCCATCTAGGCGAGGAGTTATCGCTGGATGCAATCGCCTGTGCAGTCGGAGTGTCACGGTTTCATCTTTCCCGCGCGTTCGCCATCTCGATGGGCTGCTCGCTCGCCGGGTATGTGCGCGCCCGGCGGCTCAGCCAAGCCGCCAAAACGCTTGCTGACGGCGCTCCGGATATCCTTGCCGTGGCCATCGACTCGGGCTACGGGTCTCACGAAGCATTCACGCGCGCCTTTCGCCAGCGCTTTGGTCTGCCGCCTGAACAGTTACGGGCGGAGGCTCGCCTGAACGAAATCGTACTCCAGGAGCCGTTAAGAATGGACAAAACGACAACTCACTCTCTCGCTTCACCGCGTATTACGAAAGCGGAAGCAATGTTAGCTTTTGGACTTAGCGAGCACTACGGCCAATCCAAAGCTGGAATTCCGTCACAGTGGAGCAGATTTCTGCCGTACATCGGGCACATCTCCGGCCAAATCGGCAACGTTGCATACGGCGTGATCACGAATTGCGATGATGCCGGCGGCTGCGACTATCTCTGCGGTATGGCGGTGAATGAATTTCCGTCACAGCCCACGGACTTCACGCGTCTGCGAATTCCCTCGCAAAACTACGCGGTGTTTAAGCACCGTGATCATGTGGCGGCAATTGCCGCCACATGGAAGGCGATTTGGGAATATGGTCTCGCCGATGCCGGTTGCCAGGCCGCGGATGGCCCGTCGTTTGAACGTTATGATGAACAATTCGATAGCCGTACAGGCTTAGGCGGCTTTGAGCTCTGGGTCCCGATCAGATCGTGACGCAGGTCACGCGTGAACTCCTGAAACGTTAAAATGCGATAAAATTGCAAGAGTGCGAAGTTCCCTGCGCAAATTCTCACCCTTGCTTTTCAAGGTCGGCCTCGTAGCCGCTCTCGCTAGCGGCGCCACTCTCCTGTTGTCGGCGCGTCGGCCCGCAGAAACCGCGAAAGCCGAAAGTCACGTCCGTCTCGGTAACGCCGACGGAGGGTCGCTTTACGCGATTACCATCTCAGCCAAGAACCCTGCCCAGCTTTCGACCAAAGAAGCCGTTGAGGTCTCGATTGAAGATGCGCGCGGCCCCCTTGTCAGCAAGCGCCTCCACACCCAGGATCTCGATTTCTATGTCACGATTCACCCGCGAGCGCGCGGCCCGGTGAACGCGATCCTGCGAGCGGGTACCGGTGAAGCGCTTCCCGCGATCGTCACTAATTTTCGCCGCATTCGTGATTCGGGCGCCGCGCCAGCCGTGATTTCGGCCATGCCGAATGACACTTGGCAAGCCGCTCAGCCGGTCGAATTCGGCCAGACGATTTATGGCTCGACCGACGAGCGCCCCTACGCACCCGGACCTGGCGACGATCGTTATGCCGACTTACTCAAAGGTTTCCAATGGTTCCGATTCACCTATAAAGGCACTGAACCGAAGTTAGTCTACTTCGAACTCGACGTTACCGACCGCGAGGTGCCCGTAGATGTGGATTTGTTCGCGCCCGCGAGCGAGGGGTCATCGGGTGGCGGCGTGAAGCCATACACCAAAGGCGCATCCGTCTATCAAATTGAGGCGACGCAAAATTATCCGGGGCTTTATAAATTCCGCACGCGCATTGTCGAGCCGGGACAGACTTATTACATTCGCGTCCATGCGAATCATCCCTCCTATCAGTTGCGCACGTTTTCTTATCCCATCCCGCCGTATAAAGACCCGCAGCAGGCGGTGCGCACGGGGATGGATTTCCTAATTAACATGGGCGACTCCTGGCTCTCGAATACGCCGCGCCGTGGAGCCATCGCGCTTCGCACCACTATGAGCCACGGTGACGTGAAACAGTGCATCGCCTGCCATCCCACGCAATTCACTAGCCGCGGTTATCTCACCGCCGTATCGCACGGCTACCCGCCCACTCAACGCCCTGCGCTCGAATTCATCGCCGATCGTATCTACAACAATCAACGGCCGCTCTATGGTGAGCCCGGCACTGATTGGGTGCGTGTCATCTACTCCGCACGTACAGTCGCCAGCCGCCTGCCTGTCATTGAGCACTTGTACGAAGCCAACGTGACGCACGACGCTCCACGAATCAACAATTTTGAAGTGCCCTACGCCAATTTCCTGAAGATCCATTACAAAGACCGTAAGGAAATGCCTGGCAATGAAAGCGACGGCTGTGAACCCGACATCAGCCCGTTCGAAATCGCCTCGCAAAGCTGGGACATGCTCAACAATCTCTATGAGCACACGCATGATCAGCAGTGGCTGACGGAGCGTGACGCCGTAGAGCGGCTCGCGGTTCCCTACAAGCCGCAAAACATGATCGACCTGAATTGGAAGGTTCATTTCCTCGCCACCATCGGCCGCGAGAAGTATGCTGCCCAGCTCGCCGAGCTCATCAATCAGATGTACAGCCTCCAGCAACCGAATGGAATGTGGCCGTACCCGTTCGACAAGAAAGCGAAATCTTCGGACTTTATTTCCTATCACGCCGTGCTTGCCTTGGCGCTTGCGGGACATCGTCCTGAAACCGATCCGAACCTGGAGCGCGCCGTAGATGCCATGCTGAAAGCGCAGCGTCCGGAAGGAAGCTGGGAAGGCGACCCGGTTTATCAAGGATTCAATACCCCGTTCCGCGCGACGCAGTTTGCCGTCATGGCCCTGTCGACGTTGTACCCTGGGCCGAACCAGAAGCCGGCCAAAGAAAAAGGTTGGAACGACGCCTTCCCGGCACCGCCGTCGCAACTTTCTACGGACGACCTGCCGCTCTTGTTGACCCAGCTAGACAGGTTCTGGGATCTCGGTCCCGAGTCATCTTTGAAGCAGATTCGCGATGTGCTGGCGCATAATCCTCAGCCCTTGGCGCGTGAAGCCGCAGCGCGCGCGCTAGGCCACATGGCCGATCCGGGAGCTGTCAAGTCATTGATTGCCTCCTTGGGCGACTCCAGCAAAATGGTGCAGCGAACGAGCGCGTGGGCGCTCCGCATGATCCTGCAGCGTCGTCCCTCCGTTTTTACTGCTGGCCGCGCCGAGCTTGCCGCCGCTTTGCAATCGCCCGACGAGCGTGTGCGCTGGGGAGCCTCTCAGCTATTCAACCAGCATTTTAAATATGTAGCCGATGATGCCCAGTTACGTGCTGCCTTGATTCGCGACTTGGATGACCCGGCAGCGGGCGTGCGTCTGAATGCCGCGCGTGGTCTCTGGCAGTGGTACTACTGGAGCGTCGACAATCGCACGGCGCGTGATGGAATCCTTGAAGCGCTTGCTACGCGGCTGAACACTGAGCAAGATCCGGTCTTGCGGCGGGCCGTGCACGAAAGCATTTACGATGTGCTCGATGAAAACACCGGGTATCTCGAAGCCTGGGTACGCGCTACGTCGACGGAAGCCGATCAGAACCGCATTCGCGAAGGCTACGAAAGCGTAGTCCACGACCAGGCACAGGTGCTCGCGAAAGTCTTGCGCTCGTCGAATGTGCTGGGGCGGCAGGGAATTTTAGCGGCCCTTTGGGACTTCCACATCCGCCATTACTCGCTCCCGAAACTGAAAGAAGGGCAAGTGGCCGTGGCCCTTCCCGCAGTGTTCGTCCAGTATGTGTCAGGCGTTCCGGGCCTGCACCTTCCCGGATACGATTACCCGCCCTATCGCGACACGGCGGACTTCAAGTACGATCTGCACAACAGCTTCTATCAAACACGCATCGGCAACGACAGCGATCTGATTCATTTTTTCCAAAGCTCCGGTCCAGAACTGGAAGAGGCATTGATCGATTGTCTGAAGGGCGCCGATACCGCGATGAAGATCAATGTGCTCAAAGCCGGCAGTACGCTGAGCGGCGCGGGCGATGCGAAATTCGCCAAAGCTGCGCTCACTCTCTCGCTCGACCCGGACAAAGAAGTACGCGAGACTGTCGCCTACGTCTACGAGAACGGCCAGCGCGGTGTGCTCAACATTGATACCGGCACACCCGACCCCGGTCTCGTACATACCGTCGTGCAGATTCTCGGCAGCGGTGACGTCACGGCGCAGGGGACCGTGCTCCCGCTGCTCGCGGCGCTTCCCGCGAACTCCTCCTGGACCCGACAGCCCGAGGTGATCGCATCGTTGCGTACGCTGCTCGCTCGGCAGCCTCGGGTTGGGAATTACGCCAAGGTCCTGACTGCGGCTGCCTCGTTCGCGCCACTTATGAGTGAGCCGGCGATCCGCAGTCAGGTGCTCGATGCCATCGAGGATCCTAGCCGCGACGTGCAGCGCGCCGCCATCCAGATTGCGCTCGAGCGGCTGACCGCCTCGAACGAAACGTCCTTCGCCGAAGAAGTCTTCGCGAAGCTAGGCAGCTCGCAGCGCGGCGTTCTGATCGAGGAATTGAACGATCCGAAATTCCTGGTCAATCATCTAGGTGTTTCTGGGGGAGCGCTTTCCCAGGACCAGGCGTATTTTCTCGGTAAGAAAACCTCCACTCGCCCTGGCGACCTGCTGCTGAATCAACCGATTGTGTTCAAAGCGGCTATCGACAGCCTTGGCGACCGCGATGCCAACGTGCGCGCTGCCGCCTTGGATCTGATGCGCAAAGTAAGGGGTATCGAAACGCGTCCGGAATTTCGCACCGCGCTCGAAAAGATGCAGAACGATCCCAATTCGCGTCTCAGCATCACCGCCAAGAACGTGTTAGGCGGCAAGCGGCTTCGCGATGCGCTCGCCGATGTCCAGCCGGGTTCGGTCCTTGATTTCAACTTCTTTGTCTCCAAAGTCGAACCGATTCTGGCTGCTCCCGGTCCGGATGGCAAAGCTTGCGTGATGTGCCACGCGACCCACGTTATATTCCGCCTCCGTCCGCCGAATGCCGAGGGAGAATTTTCGCCCCAGGACAGCGAAGAAAATTACAAATACGCGATGCACGTTGTCGATATCAATGATCCGACGCACAGCCTGATGCTGATTAAGCCAACCCGTCCGACCGATTCGGCGGGCGACGTATCCGATTACACCGCGACTCACAACGGCGGCCAGCGCTGGCCGGGCAATGAATCTAGCGCGCAATACAAGACAATCCTCGAATGGATTCGAGGGGCAGGCATGCAAGCGTCGAGATAGCGGACCTCTGTCCCGGCATCTCATTGAAGCTGCATGGCTATTGACTTCGCGTCGGCTGTAACTATATAGTTCGTTTAACCTAGTCAAGGTCAGTTCACCAACGATGTCACTGGCATATCCATTCCGGCTGCGATTGCTTTTCGTTTAAATTTTTAAAATGGCGAAGAGCGCCAAGCCGGCGAGGAAAAAGAAAGCACCCGTGGCAACCACTCCCAATCCTAATACCAATCAAAAAGCCCAAAGCGAACAGATCGCGTTGGACATGACGCGTTCTATAGTTACGGAACCGCTACTTTCGAAGGTCAAGGCGGCGAAGCCGGACGCGAGCTTCGACGTCATCATTTCGCTCAACGAATTATTCTCGGGCGGCGTCGATGCTGCGATGAAATATGTTGTTCAGCGCGCGGCCGATTGGAAGGTCAAATTCTACGAGTTGGCGCCGTACTTATTCGCCTGTCTCACCGCTCAACAGATTCTGGCTCTTGCCCAAGAAGCCCGCGACCTGACCGCCAAGCACGGCTTCAGGGGAAGTGTGGTTTACCGTATCTGGGAGGACCAGGAAATCAGCACGACGTTGACGCGATCGCTGACCACCGTAAAAGCGGACGCCGCCCAGCGTGCCTTCCAGGCGTTCGGCGAAGGCATCGTCTGGGCTGTGCTTGATTCCGGAATTCAGGGCGATCATCCCCATTTCAAGGACACGCAGCCACAGTTTGCGGCAGACACACTTTCACCCGTTGTGCATCTGGACTTCACGCCGGATGGGCGGGCCGCCGCCGCTGCCGCGCCAGCGAAGCCGGGCGATCCTCCTAAGTCCGACCCAACCGCTCTAATCGATCGCTTTGGCCACGGAACGCACGTCGCTGGTATTATCGCCGGATGTTGGACCTCCAAAGATCCGACAGGCGATCTGGTTGTAGGCGTCGAAACGCGCGACGAATCCACGGATAAGCCGATCCCGCAGCGCGGCGAACCGCTGCGCTCGATCTCGGGGGTGGCGCCGAAAACCAAGTTGGTCTCGCTCAAAGTAATTGCTGATGTCCTCGGCACCGATGCCAATAAGCAAACCCCAGGCCAGGGCAAGGTGAGTTGGGTGCTAATGGCCATCGATCAAATCCAGCGATGGAATCAATACGGGAAGCGGCTGCGCATTCACGGCGTGAATATGAGCCTCGGCTATGATTTCGATCCGCGCTGGTTTGCCTGCGGCCAAAGTCCCCTGTGCGTCGAGGTAGACCGGCTCGTGCGTAGCGGCGTAGTGGTGGTTGTCTCGGCTGGTAATGGCGGCTACTCCTCTTTTATCGCCGCCAGCGGCCTCGTTCAATCGCGTTATAGCGATCTCACCATCACAGACCCTGGCAATGCGGACATGGCGATTACTGTCGGCTCTACGCATCGCGAAAAGCCGCATATCTATGGTGTTTCGTATTTTTCCTCTCGCGGGCCTACCGGCGACGGACGGATGAAGCCCGATCTTCTCGCTCCCGGTGAGCGGATCGTGTCCTGTGCGGCTGGGGTGGAATCGCAAAAGTATAAGGACGGTGGTCTGCCCGACGTTCTCTATTGTGAACAGACCGGCACCAGCATGGCGGCGCCGCACGTGTCGGGCGCAATCGCCGCATTTCTCTCCGTCCGCTCCGAATTTATCGGTGAGCCCGAGCAAGTCAAGGAAATTTTCAAAGCCAACTGCATCGATCTGCACCGCTCCCCCTCCTTCCAGGGCGCCGGACTGATGGACTTGATGAAGGTGCTGCAGTCCGTGTAGCATGAGTTGATTCAAGAAAGGCTTACATGCAATCGATTCATGGCTTCGATTTCTTTTCGTTGAACTTCGATGGCGACGGTAAATTGATCAGTGGCGAATTCGAAGACTGCAAGCGGCGGGCCGCTACCGCTACGGATGCGATCTTCCTCGCACACGGATTTCGCAACGACCTGAACGATGCCACCAAGCTCTACACAAAATTTCTTGACACCTTCCGCGCCCACCTGAGCCGCCCGGAGTTTAGCGAACTGTCCAAGCGCAATTTCGTCGTAGCGGGCGTGTTCTGGCCGTCGAAGCCCCTGCCCGAAACTTTCCATTCCGATGAAGGTTCTGCCCAAGCCACCGATGACGACGCGCCGCAAATGGCTGCGGTAACTAAAAAGCTGGAAGATCTTAAAGACGTTTCGCCCGCTAAAGCTGCTGCGCTCGATCAAGCCGCCGCTCTTCTGCCTTCTGTGAAGGACGATCCCGCCAAACAAGATAAGTTTGCTTCGCTGGTGCTTTCGACATTGGATGGCAGCCAAGTCGATCCGACCGAAGGACTCGATAGAATCCGCCAGCAGGATGGCTCGGTCATGTTTCAAAAGCTGAGTGGCCCGATCGTTCTGCCGACCCAGCGGCCCGATGATTCCGGGGGGGCGAGTACGGTTGGCGACGTGGGCACAATAGGAACGAGCGGCGGAGTTGAATCTTTCGGCTCGTTTTTCCGTTCCGTTCTCGGGGGAATTGATAAATTTCTCAACCTTACGACTTGGTACGTCATGAAGAACCGCTCCGGAATTGTGGGTGCAACGGGTGTAGCGCAAGCGGTGCGCGATCTGAAGGCAAGTAACAACAACATCCGGCTCCATCTCGTGGGGCATAGCCTGGGAGGACGATTGATAGCCTCTTGCGCAAAGTCCCTCGCAAAGGATCCTATACTGCAGCCGGATTCCGTCACGCTGCTCGAGGCCGCGTTTTCTCACTACGGCTTCAGCGCCAATAATGGCAAGGGCACTCCAGGCTTCTTCCGCGATGTAATTGCCAAGAAAGTTGTGAAGGGTCCACTGCTCGAAACGTTCTCGTATCAAGACACTGTGGTTGGGCTGACCTACGCTATTGCCTCACATCTGGCGGACGACAACTCCGAAGCGATCGGCGACGCCAACGATCTCTTTGGAGGCATCGGAAGAAACGGCGCGCAGAAAACAGCGGAGTCGGTCGCGATCAAGCTGAAGACACCATCTTCACCGGGCGATCCCTATGCGTTCAATACCGGCATCGTCACGTGTCTGGACGGCTCCGGTGGTCTGATCAAAGATCACAGCGACGTCACTAACGAAAACGTCACCTATGCCTTCGCAGCCGCGGTAGCTGCCACAGGCGTCTAATCGTACACGCCTTTCACTTTCCCAATCCCATGCTTTTAGGGTAGTTTTTAGCGCTTGACGAATTGGTCAGACCAGTCTACCATCTACCTCAGATCACATGTTCTCGTTAAAGCGCGTCCTCGCAGTCGCTGCTTTTTGTACGCAGTTAGGCGCCGCCACCGGCGATCTCGTCTTTCCTTACGGCGCGGTCTACTTTCGCAAGTCCAATCCTCCGCCGGCCGACTGGGAGCGCGATCACAAGACCGCTGCCGAAAATGGAATGAACATCTTCCGTCATTGGGTCATGTGGTCGGCAGTCGAAGTGGCGCCAGGCAAATACGATTGGCGTGATTACGACCGCATGCTGGCGCTCGAAGGCCAGAATGGCATCAAGGCAGTTCTGGCCGAGATGATCACGGCGGCGCCCGAATGGGCGTTTCGCATGTATCCGCAAGCCCGCTTCGAAGCCCAGGATAGTTACCGCGGCGTTCCCGAATATTCAGGTTCGAGCGCGACGGGCGGGTTCCCGGGGTTGTGCCTCGATAATCCCGAAGTTCGCACTCGCGCGGCTGCATTCCTGAAGACCCTGGCGACGCGTTACAAAGACAATCCTGCGCTCTACGGCTATGACCTGTGGAACGAAGGCAACACCAATGGGGGCGCGGGCGTGTATTTTCAAACTGCGAGTAGCGCGCGCATCCCCAACGAACATCATGGAACCGGTGTAGGCCGTATGTATTGTTATTGCCCGGCCTCGATCGCCGAGTTCCACAAGTGGCTGCAGAAGAAGTATGGCAGCGTCGAAGGGGTCGCCAAAGTTTGGCGGCGTTACAGTTTCGCCACCTGGGATGATGTCCAGCCTTCGCGCACCGGCGGACCGTATCCCGATTGGCTGGATTGGCTCCAATTCCGCGAAGAT
>Ga0157369_10000398_pt1 | contig 57899 bp, 61 predicted proteins | sample C25metaG_FD_113461 | JGI IMG/M metagenome (GOLD analysis project Ga0157369, IMG submission 113461) | Corn rhizosphere microbial communities from Kellogg Biological Station, Michigan, USA - C2-5 metaG | ecosystem: Host-associated > Plants > Roots > Rhizosphere > Soil | place: USA: Michigan... | reverse complement strand
TCATGACGCTCTTCGACTACGCCCTCAACATCACCCTCATCGCGCTCGTCGTGCTGCAGATGCGGGGCCGGCGGCTCGACCGGCGCGGCCTGCTGCTGCCGCTCGGGCTCGTGGTCTGGGCCGCGTCGCAGTACCTGCACGGGATCCCGACCAGCGGCAACGACGCACTGCTGGTCGCGATCGGCACCGGCACCGGGCTGGGCCTCGGCGTGGCGTCGGCGCGCTTCACCCGGGTCGAGCCCGGCAGCGACGGCGTACCGGTGGCGCGCGCGACGCTGGCCGCGGCCGCGCTGTGGGTGCTCGGCATCGGCGCCCGGATGGGCTTCGCGCTGTACATGCAGTACGGCGGCGCGCCGACGGTCGTACGGTTCAGCCAGGTGCACCACCTGACCGGGGCCGGCTGGGTGACCGCCATGGTGCTCATGGCGCTGGTCGAGGTCGCCGCGCGCACGCTCGTGCTCTGGGCCCGCTCCCGCATCGTCACAGTGGGCCGCCCGGCGTTGTCGGTTGGCTGAAGCGCGAGCGCGGCGGATGATGGGCCGGTGGGGAGCAGCGGTGAGCGCTGAGCACCCGCCGGCCACGCTCGCCGTACCGCCGGTGCGGACGTCGCTGCGGCTCGTGTGGCTCGTCGCGCTGGTCTACGCGGTCGTCGCGGCGACGCATCCGGGCGCTACCGGCCGCGGGCTCGCCGCGACCATCCTCACGGTCACGACCGCGCTCGGATGGGCCTGCTGGCTCACCGCCCAGCACCACCGGAGCCTTCGGCTCAGCGCCGCCGGAGTCGCGGTGCTCTCGGCGAGCGGCGGCGCCCTCGTGGTGCTGAGCCCGGTCGGTGTCGCCGTGGCCGGCGTGGCCGGGATGTGCGCGGCGTCGCTGCTCGACATCGTCCCGGCCGCAATCCTCGCGGCGCCCGCGGTCCCCGCTGCCGCCATCGCGGTCGCCGTGACCGGCCACGACGCGGCGGTCATCGGCGGCGCAGCGAGCGGTGTTGCGGCCGGCCTCGTCGTGGGCATGGGCCGGCGGCAGGCGCAGGAGCGAGTCCGCCAGGACGCCGAGCTCGCGCTGGCGCGGCAGCGCAGCGAGGTCGAGCACGAGCGCGCCGAGGTACTCGCCGAGCGCAACCGGATCGCCCGCGAGGTGCACGACGTTCTCGCCCACACCCTCAGCGCGCTGTCGGTGCAGATGGAGGCGATCGGCAGCCTCATCGACGACGGCGCGGATCCGGGCGCCGTGCGGAGCGCCGTCGTACGGTCCCGCCGGCTCGTCGGCGAAGGGCTCGAGGAGACCCGCCGCGCGGTGCGGGTGCTGCGCGACGAGCCGGTCGACGTCGCCGACCAGATCGCGACCCTCGCCGCCGACGGCGGCGCGGCGTACCGGCTCGACGGACCCCCGCGCCCGCTGCCGCCTGCGGCCGGGCTCGCGCTCGTGCGGGTCGCTCAGGAGGCGTTGACCAACGCGCGAAAGCACGCCGCGGGCGCCACGGTCGGTGTCGCGCTGTGCTTCACCGCGGGCACCGTCGAGCTGAGCGTCGACAACACCGCCGCGCCGGCATCGCCGGCGCTCGCGGGCACCGGCGCGGGCTACGGGCTGCAGGGGATGCGCGAGCGGATCGAGCTCGTCGGTGGCTCGCTCGACGCGGGCCCGCGGGGCGGGTGCGGCGACGGGTACACCGGCTGGCGCGTGCACGCGGTCGTACCGGCATGAAGCTGCTCATCGCCGACGACCAGACGCTGATCCGCGACGGGCTGGTCACCATTTGCGAGCGGCTGCCGGACGTCGAGGTCGTCGGGGTCGCGGCCGACGGCGAGCAGGCCGTCCGGCTCGCGGGCGAGCTCGGCCCGGACGTCGTACTGATGGATCTGCGCATGCCGCATCTCGACGGGATCGAGGCGACCCGGCGCATCCGGGCCGAGCACCCGGGCGCGCAGGTCGTGGTGCTCACGACGTACAGCGATGACGAGTCGGTGCTCGCGGCGCTCGCCGCCGGCGCGCTCGGCTACCTCACGAAGGACGCCGGGCGCGAGGACATCGGCCGGGCGCTCGCCGCCGCGGCGCGCGGGCAGGCGCTGTTCGATCCGGCCGTGCACGCAAAGCTCGTCCAGCTCGCAGGGCGGCAGCCTCCGGGGTCGTCGGGCGGCATGCTGCCCGACGGGCTAACCGTGCGCGAGGCCGAGGTGCTCGCCCACATCGCCCGCGGCCTGTCCAACCAGGAAATCGCCTCGGCGCTGTTCCTCGGCGAGGCCACGGTGAAGACGCACGTCAACCGGATCTTCGCGAAGACGCAGAGCCGCGACCGCGCGCAGGCGGTCGCGTACGCGCACCAGCACGGCCTGACCTGAGCACGCTCGCTCGCCGCCGGCGCGGACAGGATTCGGCGGCGTCATGGCGAAGCCGTTACCCGTGCGCCGCCTCGTTGCTCTCACCGCCTCACTGCTCGCGCTCGCGGCCACCGGGCCGGTGCTCGCCGACTCCACGGCGCATGGCGGCGGTCCGCGGCCGCCGGCCGGGTATTGGGTCGCCGGCGACCTGCACGTGCACACGATCTACGGGCACGACACGTGTATCGATCCGACCACCGCGTGGGACCCGTCATCGACCGACCGCGCCGCGCGCCGCTCGTGCTCCGCGCCGTACACCGTCGGCTTCACACCCGCGCAGCGGCTGGCCGAGGCGCAGCAGCGCGGGCTGAACTTCGTCGCGCTCACCGACCACAACAACGTGGTCAACCAGACCGACCCGGACGCGCTCGCGTTCCAGTCCGCCAACCCGGGATTCGTCTGGCTGCCGGGCTACGAGAACTCGCAGCCCGGTCACGTGCAGATGCTCGGCGCGCGATCGTGTTACGGCAACGGCGGCGCGATCTCCGGCGCGATCATCGAGTGCGACCAGGACGTCACCGATCAGTCGGCCGCCGGTGAGACACAGCTCGCCGACGGGCTGCGCGCGGCCGGCGGCGTCTTCCAGATCAACCATCCGAGCGACCGCAACTGGCTGACGAGGTACGGCTACTCCGTCGTCCCGGACAACGTCGAGGTCTGGAACGAGCCGTGGTTCTACCAATCGCCGGCACCGGCCAGCAACGACGACGACTTCGCGATGCAGTGGTACGACGGCTTCCTTCAGCGCGGCTACCACGTCGGCATCACCGGCGGCAGTGACTCGCACTGGGTGACGACCGACTCGGCGCAGGGCATCGGTGACCCGACCACGTGGGTCTTCGTCAAGTCGCTCACGGTGCAGGGAATCCTCGACGGCCTGCGCGCGCATCGCACCTTCGTGTCGGCGCTCCCGCCGCTCGAGCACGGCCCGCAGCTCTACCTCGAAGCGGACCACAACGGCGACGGCGTCTACGAGGCGATCGCCGGCTCGGACACCAGCCCGCACTCGTCGTTCCGGATCCGCATGGTCAACGCGGCGCCCGGCAGCACGCTGCGCATCGTCACCGACAAGGGCAGCGTCGACGTACCGCTCGGTGTTGCCTCGACGTACGACTTCCGGCTCGGCAGCGGCGGCATCCCCGCCGGGTCGAAGTTCGTCCGCGCGCAGCTGCTCGGCCCGGACGGGCAAGCCGCGCGGCAGCAGGGCTGCGACCCGGTCGTCGGCGGCCAGACGACGTACTGCCGCGACGTGATCGCGATGGAAGCGGTCAGCTCCCCGCTGTTCCTCGACGACTGACCCGCGGCGGCCGCCGGCAAGAACGGTCAGGCGTCGAGCTGCGGGTACGCGGCGCGGGAGATGACCCGGGCAACGCTGCGCGGATGCCACCGAGTACCGCGGTCGGTCCGCTCCCCTGCGGCGTTCAGCACCGCCGCGATCGAGTGCAGCGACGCGCCGCCGCGGTGCAGTCGCAGGATCCACGCCTCGCTTTCGGGATCGACCTGCAGCGCCAGGTGCGGTTGCCGCCGGGTCCGCGGCGGCAGGCCGGGCTGCGCCGGTACGTCGTGCAACGCCACCGCCGGGCTCCAGAGATATCCCTGCGCCGTGGCGCATCCGAGCCGCCGTAGCTGCTCCGCCTGGTCCTCGGATTCGACGCCCTCCGCGATGCAGTCGAGGCCGAGCGTCGCGGCCATGTTGACGACGCTCGCGACGATCGCGAGGTCGTCGCGGCTGCGCGCGATGCCGGTGACGAAGGCGCGGTCGACCTTGAGGCAGTCGACCGGTAGCTCGCGCAGCCGGAGCAATGAGGAGAAGCCGGTGCCGAAGTCGTCGAGCGCCACCCGCACGCCGCGCTGCCGGAGCGCGCAGAGCACCGCGACGGCAGCAGGTACGTCGTGCAGGACGGCCGTCTCGGTAATCTCCAGCACGAGCTGGCGCGGCTCGATACCCGCACGCGCGAGTGCGTGGTCGACGGACTCGAGCAGCCGCGGGTCGGCGAGCTGCCGCGGCGAGAGGTTGACCGAGACGTAGGTGCCGGCGCGCGTACGGGACAGCCGTTCCGCGGCGAGACACGCTTTGGTGAGCAACGTCGGCGTCAGCTCGTTGACGAGCCCGCTCGCCTCGGCGATCTCGATGAACTCGCCCGCGCCGAGCTCGCCCGCTTCAGGATGCAACCAACGCAGCAGCGCCTCGCATCCGACGGTTGTGCCGGTGCTCAGCTCGACAATCGGTTGGTACCGCAACACGAACTCGTCGTTGTCCGCCGCGTGTTGCAGTTCCGACGTACGCCGCAGCGTCTTGATGGCGCTGTCCCGAAGACCGCTGTCGAAGATCTCCACCCGGCCGCGGCCGCGTGACTTCGCGAGGTAGACGGCGGAGTCTGCAGCGGCCATCGCCTCGATCGAGCCCGAGACGATGTCGAGGGACACGACGCCGACGCTGCAGTCGAGCACGTGCAGGTCCGATCCGATCGGGATGGGCGCGTGGATGCCCGCCCGCAGCGCCTCGATCAGGTCGCCGTGGCCTTCGACGTCCGCGCAGATGACCGCGAACTCGTCGGCGCTCACCCGCGCGACGACGTCGTCGTCGTGGGCCCGTGCGCGCAGCCGGCGGGCGACCGTGACGAGCAGGTCGTCTCCGACCGTGTGGCCGAGCGACTCGTTGACGAGGCGGGAGCGATCGAGGTCGACGAGCGCGAGGCACGCGGGCGTCTTCGATGCGAGCAGAGCGTCGAGATGCGCCAGCAAACCGTTGCGGTCGAGCAGCCCGGTGAGCGGGTCGAGCCCGGTGCGCGACGCTCCGACGGCATCGACCTCCTCGACGTGGATCACGACGCTGCCGGACGCCCCGCCGCTGTCGACCCGGGTCAACCGGATCCGGCCGGGCGCGCGCGTGTGGGCGCAGCCGAGCCGGGCCCGCCGTACGACGGAGCGCTGCCCGCCGGAGCGGATTGCCTCCCAGGCCTCCTCGACAGCGGCGTGGTCGACAGGATCGACCACGTCAAGCAGCCCGCGTACGGTCGGCGCCTCCGCACACGGCCACCGCGTGACGAACGCCGGGTTGATCCACGCGACCTCGCCGTCCGGGTCGACCAGCGCGGCGATCTCCGGCGTCGCGGTGACGACCGCGGCCAGCAGAGCAGACGATGTTTCGCGCATGATGATTCGAGTGTCGACGCCGAGAGGCCGGATTCCGCTAGGCGAAATGTCATCGACCTCTGGGCGTTATGCAGTTTTGCGGAACAACTCGATGAGCTCCTGCTGCGACCCGACGCCGAGCTTCTGGTAGGCGTTGGAGAGGTGGTTGCGCACGGTGCCCTGGCTGAGAAAGACCGCCTTCGCGATGGCGGGCACCCGGTCGCCTTTCAGCAGCCGGGCGACGATGTCCATCTCACGCGTCGTCAGCCGCTGCAGCCCGGGAGCATCGCGGTCGCGGAACTCGGCCAGCATGTCGGCGATCGACAGCGCGTGCAGGTTCCCGCCCATGCGCTCGATGCCCGCCGGCGTCAGCACGGGCGGCGTGTCATCGGCGCTGTGCCCTAGGCACACCGAGAACGCGAAGCTGGGCGCGGGGTTCAACGGCCGCAGCATCAGGTCGGCGGTCGTCGGTTCGCCCGCGGCCCGGAGGTGCACCCGAACCCCGACGCCTCGGCGTGCGCGCGCCGAGTCCGCGACCGCGTGCAGGATGTCGGCGGCGCTGCTCACGTCGAACAGCCGCAGGAACGGACGTCCAAGCGCTTCGGCCGGCGAATAACCGAGGGCAGCGACGTCGTCGCTGATCCGCTCGATCTGCAGCTCGGCATCGACGGAACCGACGACGAAGAGTCGGGAGTCCTCGAGCGGCGCGGGCAAGTAGGTCCAGGCCCGGCCGCCGGATGGCCACAGCACCACCACCGCGGCACCGACCGGCGGCTCCGCCTCGACGGCGCGGACCCACACCTGCAGCGGCTCGATCTCGCCGTCGGCGCGGCGCAGCTGGCGCTGGCTCTCGAATCCGGCCAGCCGCCCGCTCGCGATGAGGCCGAGCACGTCCCCCGGCGAATCGGCGGCGAACTCCTCGACGTTGTGCCCGACCAACTCGGCGGCCGGCGTACCCAGAAGTCGGCCGGCCTCGGCGCTCGCGGCGAGGATCTCGGCGTCGGGGACGTGCAGCAGAACCGCTGGGAGCGCCGCGTGCTCCACAATGCTGACAAGTTCCCGGTCGGTCACGCGCGTCCCTCCCCGCGTCACCGTCACCGTACGGCGATGGCAACGGTGCGTCTACGCACGTGCGCGAGCCGCTCTACGACGCGGCGCCACCGGCCGGCTCGACGACCCTCGCCGTCGTTCTCGGCGGACACTGACACCAGTGCCCGCCGCTGCTCGAAGCCGGCGGGCACTCGTGACCCCTCGTTCCTACGGCTAGGACGTCTTCACCCGCAGCCCGAAGTAACGGTCGATGTAACCCATCGAGGCGGACAGAATCTCCTTGTAACAGGTCCGACCTGCCGCATCGGCTGGGCATGTGCCCGCACCCGCCCAGCCGTAGTTCACGATGCCGTACGCGTAACCCTTACCACCACTGACGACCGGCCCGCCGCTGTCACCGTTCCCAGCGATCAGGATGCCGGAGCTGATCAGGTTCATGCCGCAATGGCGAGTACCGTCGGCGTAGTTGTAGCAACCCTGGGTCGCCATGACCTGGCCGTAGCAGCGAAGTCCCTCAAAAGCGCCGTCTGCACAGAGCTGGGTTCCCTGTGCGGGATCACCGCCTCCGGTCTGCGCGGTCTTGGCCGTGTCGTTGACGCCGCCGCCGCCGGTGAAGTTGAGGGCACTCGACCCACCATTGTTCGTCGTCAGGACGATCTCGGCGTCAGCCGAGCTCGCCGTGGTGTAGCTACCGACGTTGACAGTGCCCATCACGCCGTTACCACCCGAGCCATCGAAGGCGTCGTAGTTGCGCACCGTCTGCCCCACGTTGAAACAGTGCGCAGCGGTGACGAAGTACGAGTTCCCGGTCGTCGTCCCGACAACCGGCGGCCCAGAAGTGCAGGTGCCCCCGGTCGCGTTCAGCGCGATGTAGTCGCCTCCGTTCCACGCCGGCGAGTCGTGGCTTCTCGTCGCCGTCAGCGGCTCACCGCCGCTCGGCGCAGTTGCGACGGTCAGCGCGGTGGTCCCGAGAACTTGCTCCAGCGTTGGCAGCGTCGCCGGCGTGACAACGGTGACGCCTACGTGAAGAGTGTTGGTCGCGGCGTCCGGCCACGTCGCGGTGACGCCGAGTTGTGCAGCCGTGGACAGTGTCCAGAGTTGCGCCTGCAGGTCGAGGAGTGACTGCCACGTCTGTGACGCAGTTTCGAATGCGAACTCCGCACTCGGCGCGCTGCCGACGATCGCCGCTTCATCCGCGCCGCTCCCGTTGACGAGACGCACGCGGATGAGTCCGCCCGCGAGATACATCCCGCCGAAGTCTGCGACGTCGTACGCCCGATCCAGAGCCTGGCTCGCGTCGATACCGAGTTGCTCGTCGTCGACGCCATCGGCCCGCGCCGAAGTCGCGGGGATAACCGCGAGGCACATCCCGGTAACGAGCGCTGAGGCAACTGCGAGTCGGGTTCCCTTCCAGTAACGTCGACGCATCGATCCTCCCCGTAGTGATCACGCCGACACGTACCTTGTAGTCGGCTTGTGCCTGCCTACTGTGAGGATTCCAATTCGCGCGAACAATGACTCGATGTGACTATCTCGACCGTCACATCTCCGGGACGAAGCGCGTCAACGGCACACATTCGCACCGATTACGATGCGCGTGTGAGCGAGCCGAGGCGAACGCCTGACCGGTCGTAGAGCACTAGTCGTTGTCTGCCATCCATCGCGATCCGGCGGGTCGCCGCGAAATACATACCGATCGCGCCACGCTTGCAAGCGATCAGGGTGCTCCCGCCGCTCGCGACGACGGCGTCGCCCTGCGCCCCGACCACGATGCGGCCGCCGTAGGTGTTGCACCCATCGGACGTGTGCCAGGTCCCGTCGGGCAAGACGGCCAGCAGCCCATTGACACTCGACGAGCCGGGCCCGCGCCAGCGACCGGCGAGCGAGGCGTTCGTCGCCGGCTGTGCGCCGGAAGGAAGCGGCGTCGCCACAGGCAGAACGCTGCTTGCGCTGCCGCTTCCCGTCGGCGGCGACAGGCGGTGGAGCACCGCCACTGTCCTGCCGCCACCGTCCAGGAACCGAACATCGCCTCCTGAACCGACCACGTACGCGGACGTGGCACCGACCCATCCGAGAACCTCGCCGTCTCCGGTAGGGGCGCAGCCTGCGCCGTTGACCCACATAGCGATCACACCTTCGGGATCCGCGGCCCAGGTGCCTCTCACGTCGCCGCATGACGTCGCCACCACCAAGTCATCGCCGAACGTCGCCTGCCCAGCCGGTGCGCCGGCGACCGCGACGCTCCACCGGCCGAGTAGCGACGCCGGGTCCGCCTGCGCGCGCGGCGACGGCGACGAACTTGCGGCAGGCACGGTGCCCAGTCTCGATCGCGCACCGTCGCCGGTTCGTCCGGCGATGACGGCGGTCCCCCCGACCAGGCCACCCACCACCACGACGGCCACGCCCGTACGGGCGAGGATCCACGACCGCCGCGCGTTCGCTGCGCGCCGATACAGGCGTTCGAGGTCCGCGTCGGGAGGTACGTCGCCGGCCGCGTCGCGCAGCGCCTGGCCCAAGTCCTCGCTGCGCATCATTGCGGCTCCTCCTTCATCCAAGCCCCGAGCTGAGCCAGCCCGCGCGACGTGTAGGACTTCACTGCCCCTTTGCTCACGCGCATTGCCGCCGCGGTGTCGGCCTCCGTGAGGTCGGCGAAGTAGCGCAGAACTATCGCCTCGCGTTGGCGGCGCGGCAACTGCCCGAGAGCGCGCCGGACCACGATCTGCGTCTCCACGTCGGTCGCGCTGGCGGTCTCGCGCGGATGCAGCCACGGGTAGTTCGCAGCGACGCGCCGACGTCGCCATCGCGAGCGGCAGAGGTTCACGACCGTCCGGTTGAGGTACGCGCCGGCGGTCCCGGCCTCCAGTAGCCGCCCGCGTCGGAAGCAGTTCACGAACGCGGTCTGGACGAGGTCCTCGGCGTCCTCCCCGGCACCGAGCAAGCGCGCGAGGCGGACCAGCTGGCCGTACTGCGAGTGAAAGACGCGGAAGAACTCTTCGCGATCCGAGTCGCCAGTCACCGACACGCACCCCTCATGCGCCAACACGACCGGCGCCACCGCGCCCCCCGCTCCCACGCCTAGCTCCCGCAGTATCACACCCCTTCTACGCCGTACGTGCGCTGAAGGTTGTGCGAGGTCAGCAGCAGCTCACCTGGCCGACCCGGGTGGTGGCAGAATCCGCGGCATGAGCCGGCCGCCAGCGTTCGCATACACGACGATCAGCAGCACCGACGCCCCGCGCCTGGCCGACTTCTACCAACGCCTGACCGGCAGCGAGGTCGGGTTCCAGCAGGGCGCCTACACCGTCCTCGACTCCGGCCGACCCGGCGCGAGGCTTGCGTTCCAGGCGATCGATCCGGGTCAGCCTGTCATCCCCGTGCACGTCGACGTCGGGGTCGACGACATCGACGAAGTCGGCCGTCAGGTCGTCGCGATGGGCGGCCGGTTGGGCGAGAAGCACGACGAGGTCGGCTCCGTGTGGCAGCAGGCGTTCGACCCGGACGGCAACGTCTTCTGCCTCATCGCGCGCCAACCCGAGTCAGCCGGCTAGCCGGCTGGCCCAGGTGAGCGCGCGTCAGCGCTGCGACGCGGTGAAGATGTCGCGCAGCGCGGTCCCCGCGGCGGGCGTCTCGACGTAGCGGGTAGCCCGGGTCCACGCGACGTGCAGCTTGCCCTTCGCGTCGTACGTCACCATCAGGAAGTCGCCCGGCGCGCCGTAACCGGCGTTCGCGACGGCGTTCTTCGGGTCGAGCGAGACGAGGCTCGGGTGCTGCCCGGCGCGGAAGGTCGCGGCGTAGACGTACCACGGCTGCGGGTTCTTTCCGCTCGCGTCGAACTTGCGCGCGTAGACGGCCATGCCGAGCGACTTGTTGTCGTTGGCGGTCGCGAGCCAGCTGTAACGGAACTGCAGGCCCTTTGCGCCGACCGGCGTCGCGTCGTACGTCGTCCAGTGCTTGCCGTGGTCGGTCGAGTGCATGACGAGGAAGCGCGCGGTCTGCGGCTCGCAGGTGCTGCTGCACTTCGCGGCCGTGACACCGTCGAGGTAGGAGCCCCACAGCGATCCGTCGCGCGCCACCTGGATGCTCGGGTACGACGTCCACGAGTCGCGGGCGTTGTAGTTGCCGACCTTGTAGCGGTTCCAGGTCTTGCCGTCGTCGGCGGAGACGTAGGAGTAGAGCGTGCCGACGGTGTAGCCCGCGTCGCCCGGGTTGTGAATCTCGTCGTCGGCGCCGGCGTCGTTGGTGCAGAGCGCGTAGACGTAGTTGGAGCGCGGGCCGGCCGCGGGGCGGCACCAGCCGGAGTCCTTCAGCTGGATGCCGAGGTGGTCCCAGGTCTTGCCGCCGTCGGCCGAGTGGTAGACGGTGTAGCGGCCGACACCCGAACCGGGACCGGCGTTGGTCGCGCCGGTCGGGTTGGTGTCCTTGTCGCCCTCGTTGCCGAAGTAGAAGACGTCGCCGTTGTTGTGCGCGGCGATCCAAGGCCGGTCGTCGACGGCCTGCGCCGCGCCGAGGATCGGCGTGTTGTAGACGAACTGGTAGCTGCCGTTGGCCTCGTGCCACGACGTGAACGTCACGTCGGTGACGGTGGTGTCGACGAAGTAGACGTTGTTGGCGTCGTCGAAGGCCATGTCGCCCTCGTCGCCGAACTCGTGATTCTGCGCGTCGCCGGGACCGAGCGGGAGGTCGCGCCAGTGCTGGCCCGCGTCGTTGGAGAACCACGCCCAGGACATCGAGCGGGTCTGCGTCGCCGAGTTGGGGTCAGGCGCGAGGCCGAGCTGCGCGTTCTCCTTGTGCGCGGTCATCGTCAGCGTGTTGCCCGGGCCGGTGTAGATGCCCGGCTCGTAGCCGCCGCTGTTGGGCGGGGTCACCTGGACCGGCGCGGTGAAGCTGACCTTCGCCGGGGCGGCCCAGCCGGGCGCGGTGGCCGCGGCGGCGAGCGACGCGGCGGCGATGGCGGACAGGCGGAAGAACACGGTACGGCGCACTGGGGCCTCCTCGACTCTTACCGCCTCCTTCGCCGTGAGCGCCCGAGTTCCTGCCGGTCCACGCGGCTTCGGCGTCGTAGAAGATGGGGCCTGCTCGCCGCGACCTGATGGCGCGTTGATCTCCGGGAGGGCTTGTGTCGATCGTTCGGGTTCACAACTTCGCGGTATCGCTCGACGGTTTCGGCACCGGCGAGGGACAGAGCCTCGAGAGCCCGTTCGGGCATGCCGGCCACCGGCTGCACCAGTGGTTCTTCCCGACACGGGCGTTCCGGTCGCAGCTCGGGCAGCCCGGCGGCAGTACCGGTGTCGACAACGCGTTCGCCAGCCAGTGGGGTCCCGGTATCGGCGTGGAGATCATGGGACGCAACAAGTTCGGCTACCAGCGCGGGCCCTGGACGGACGACGAGTGGCGCGGCTGGTGGGGCGACGACCCGCCGTTCCACACGCCGGTCGTGGTGCTCACGCATCACGTCCGGCCGCCGATCGAGATGGACGGCGGGACGACGTTTCACTTCCTCGACGCGGGACCCGCCGAAGCATTGGCCATGGCGCGCGAGCTCGCCGGCGATCTCGACGTACGCATCGGCGGCGGCGTCTCCACCGTGCGGCAGTTCCTCGCCGCCGACCTCGTCGACCACATGCACGTCGCCGTCGTACCGATCGTGCTCGGTCGCGGCGAACGATTGTGGGACGGGATGGAGGATCTCGATCAGCGGTTCGACGTCGAGGCCGTGAGCTCACCGAGCGGTGTCACGCACCTCACCTTCACCCGCGCGTGACGTCGCCCGTCCCCCGGGTGGACGGCACGACGACGTCGGCGGCAGCGGCCGCGCCGACGGCCGGGTACAGCAGGTGTACGACGGCAACCGCGACCGCGGCGCCGATGATCTGCATGACGACGAACATCGGCACCGACGACGGCGCGATGCCGGCGAACGTGTTGGACAGCATGCGCGCGACGTCGATCATCGGGTTGGCGAAGCTCGTCGAGGACGACCACCAGTAGGCCGCGGCGATGTAGGCGCCGACCGCGAACGGCGCGGTCGCGGCGCGACCGGATCGCACCAACCCGAAGATGAGGACGACGAGGCCGAAGGTCGCCACCGCTTCGGACAACCACAGTCCGCCGGACGACCGGTGATGCGTGGAGATGCTGACCGCCGCGAGGTCGAACATCAGGTTCGCGACGACCGCGCCGAGGACGCCGCCGGCGAGCTGCGCCGGCAGGTACGCCGCGAGCTGTCGGTTGGTGATCCCGCCGAAGACGCGGTCGGCGAGGCTCACGACCGGGTTGAACTGGCCGCCCGATGCGGGCCCGAACGCGAGGATGAGTGCGACGAGGCCGGCGCCGGTGACGATCGCGTTCTCGAAGAGCTGCAGGCCGGTGTCGTTCGGCGACAGGCGGTGCGCGGCGATGCCGGAGCCGATGACGACGGTGACGAGGCCCGCCGAGCCGAGGAACTCCGCGAGCGCCTGCCGGGCGAGCAGCGGCAGCGGCCCGAGGGTGCGTTGGGCGCGCATCAGCAGCAGGTCGGGTCGATGACGCGGCACAGCGCCACCAGTGACTCGCGGCGCGCGCGGTAGTAGACGTTCATCCCGCGGCGCTCGCCTTCCCCGATCAACCCGGCCTTCTTGAGCACCGACAGGTGATGGCTGACGGTCGCCTCGGTCACGCCGACCGCGGGGGCGAGGTCGCAGGTGCAGAGCTCGTCGGAGGCGAGGAGCAACGACATCAGCCGGACCCGTACCGGGTCGGCAAGGGCCTTGAGCCGGAGCGCGACTTCGAGCGCGTCGGCGTCGGTCATCGGCGCGGCCGCGACGGGGGAGCAGCAGATCGGTGCGGACGTATCGATCACCGGCAAGGCTTTGGGCACCCGCTTATCGTGCAGGGGTTCTTGACATATGTCAAAGAGGTTGGCACTGTGTGCTCACGGTTCGTTCAGGAGGTCGTCATGTCCCGTGTCCAACTCGCCCTCAACGTCGACAACATCGACGAGGCAGTCGCGTTCTACTCGAAGCTGTTCGGCACCGAGCCGGCGAAGCGGCGCGAGGGCTACGCCAACTTCGCGGTCACCAACCCGCCGCTCAAGCTCGTCCTGCTGGAGAACGCCGGGCAGGGCGGCACCCTCAACCATCTCGGTGTCGAGGTCGAGTCGACCGACGTCGTCGACGCCGAGCAGACCCGGCTGGCCGAAGTCGGACTCGCGTCCGTCGACGAGCGCGGTACGACGTGTTGCTACGCGAAGCAGGACAAGTTCTGGGTCGAGGGCTCGCCGAACGGCGAGCGGTGGGAGATCTACACGGTCCTCGCCGACAGCCCGACGTTCTTCAACGAGACCGCCGACGGCCGGGACTGCTGCGGGACGGCCGGCGAAGCGGGTGCGCCGGTCGCGGCGTCGTCCGCCTGCTGCTGATGTCCTAGCGTCCCCCTCGCCGCGGTCGCGGCGTGCGCTGCTACGGCCGCGCGTCGTCCTCGATGGCTGTCGCCTGGGACCAGACGACCTGCCAGCCCGCGTCGGGATCGCGGCGGTAACAGTCGGTGTGCCAGCAGAGCGACGAGAAGTCGCTGCCGCCTGGCCCCACCTGGATCAGCGACCGATATCGAAGGACCGCCAGGTCGTGGCCGCCGCCCAACACCTCGATCTCCGACACCGCCTCGAACCGCTCGTACGCGAGGGCGCCGGAGGCGACGGCGCCGAGGTAGTCCGCTCGTGACAGCCGCGCGCCGCGCGGCGTGATCAGCACGTAGCCGTCCGCGTGAAGCTGCTCTGCTGTGGTCATGTCGCGATCGACCAGCGACCGGAGCCGACGCGCTTCGATCTGTCGCAGGACCTCGTCCTCGGCTGCGGTCATGGCATCAGGATGCACCGGCCTACATTGAGGGCCAGTCGACGCAGCTGGGAGCGAACTCGTGCCGATCAAGTTCGAGAACGTCGGCATCGCCGTGCGCGACATCGAAGCGGCGATCGCGTTCTTCACCGATCTCGGGTTGAGCGTTCTCGGCCGGGACACCGTCAGCGGTGAGTGGGCCGACACCGCTGTCGGCCTCGACGGCAATCACGCGAAGATCGCCATGCTCCAGACGCCGGACGGTACGACGTGCCTCGAGCTCTTCGAGTACCTCCACCCGGACGCGATCGAGACGGACCCGACGCGACCCAACGAGATCGGCATGCATCGGGTCGCGTTCTCGGTGGACGACATCGACGAGGCCCTCGCGATCGCGGCGAAGCACGGCTGCCACCCGCTGCGCGGCGTCGCGACATACGAGGATCTCTACAAGCTTTCCTATGTTCGCGGTCCCAGCGGAATCATCGTGATGTTCGCCCAGGCGTTGCAAGCGACCTGACCGCCACGTCGGGCAGGATGCGTTCCGTGGAGCCTGCGCCGACGCCAACGACGCCGAACGGTCTGAAGGGCAACCGCGACTTCGCCATCCTGTGGCTCGGCGACATGGGATCCGAACTCGGGTCCGCAATGTCGTCGCTGGTGTTCCCCCTGCTCGGGTACGCGCTGACGCGGTCGACGACACAAGCCGCGTTGGCGACCACTGCGTTCTACGCCGCCGGCACGGTTGTGCGGCTGCCCGCCGGCGCGCTCGTGGATCGCTGGTCTCGGCGGCGAGTGCTGCTGATCAGCAACCTCGCGTCGGCCGCCATCATCGGCGCGCTGGGGGCGCTCGTCGCCGCGGGACATGCCACGATCGCCACCCTTGTCGTCGCCGGGCTGCTCGCCGGTGTCGCGGAGACGTTCTTTTCGCCCGCGGCCTCGGCCGCCCTGCGGTCGGTCGTCGCACCCGCGGATCTCGCGCAGGCCTACACGCGCATGCAGGCTCGACATCACGTCGCGTCACTCATCGGACCGCCGTTGGGTGGCGCGCTGTTCGCCGTCGCCGCATCGCTGCCGTTCGCGGTCGACGCGGTCAGCTTCGCGGCCTTCGCGTTCGCCGTGACGTTCCTGCGAGCACCGCTGCCCGCGCCCGCTCCGACCGGCCCGCGGCGGCTGCGCAGCGACGTCTCCGAGGGCTTGCGCTTCCTCTGGGGGCAACGGGCCGCCCGCGCGATGATGATCTGGGGCGGCACGCTCAACTTCGCGATGGCGTACGTCCTGATCTCGATCACGCTGCGTCTCGTGCGCGCCGGCGTACACCCGGCCGCCATCGGTGCCATCGATGCAATCGCCGCAGCCGCGGGGATCGCCGGTGCCGCCGTCGCTTCGCCGTACGCGCCGCGGCTGCCCACCGGCGCGACGACCATGGTCACCGGCCTCGTGCTGGCCGCTGTCGTCGTCCCGATGGCGTGGACGACCGACGTGCGAGTAATCGGCGGGCTGCTCGCTGTCGGCACGTTCCTGCTCCCGGCGAACAATGCGGGAATCGGCGCCTACCTGTCTTTTGTCACCCCCGACGCGATGCAGGGCCGCGTCAACAGCGCCGCGGGGTTCGTCTCGAACGGACTGACGCCGCTCGGTCCCGTCGTCGCCGGCGCGCTGCTGGCAGCACTCGGCGGCCGCATAGGCATGCTTCTCGGCGCGGCGCTTGTTGCGTGCAGCGTCGTACCGGTCTTGCTCGAACCGTCTCTCCGGCGGCTCGGACGCCCCGCCGAGTGGGTGCAGGCGCCGCCGGCCGTCGAAGCCAATACGCTGCGGTCCACCCCGTAGGTGCGCGATGCTGACGCCGTGACGAGTCGACTGCGGGCGTGGTGGCGATCACTCGACGAGGTTCCGGAGCCGCCCGCGGACGCCGGCGCGCGGGCGCTGGTGAAGGCGGCAAGGCGGGCCACCAAGAGCGGATCGCTCAACGTCTACGGGGACAGCTTCGGGCGTCCCGCCGACAACGTGCACTCGGTCATCGGCGCCGAGGTGGAGCCCGACAACTGCGCGCTCCTCCTGTTCGACGAGTACGAGACGCTGCGAGTGTGGGACCCCGACGGGATCCACGTCGATAGAGGCGAGTTCCGGATCGACCACGCCAGCCGGGTGCGCTGGGAGTGGTACTCGTACGGCGATCCCCGCACGCCCGAGAATCTGTACTTCATCGACCATCGCGTCGTCGGCGACAACGTCGAAGTGTCAACGAACGCCCGGTGGGGCTCCTACGGTCCCTTGCTGAGCAATCCCGCGGTCCAGCTGCTCGACGGGCTCGCCTAGTCCGCGGCTGGTGCTCGGCGGTTCGCGCACCGAGCTCTTCCAGCCGCGCGCGAGCGGCTACGACGTCGTCCGTATCGCGTACACCGATGCGAACCTCGGCGGGAGTCACGCAGGCGTAGGCGGCTGCGCGTTTCCGCCCGGCTCACGGGTACTACCCCTCAGTGACAACTGGCTTCGTGCACGTCCGCGGCGCGACCGAGAACAACCTGAAGCGGATTGACGTCGACGTCCCCCGGGACGCGTTCGTCGTCTTCACCGGCATCTCCGGATCCGGCAAGTCGTCGCTCGCTTTCGGGACCCTGTACGCCGAAGCCCAGCGGCGGTACTTCGAGTCGGTCGCGCCGTACGCACGCCGGCTGTTACAACAGGTCGGCGCACCGCACGTGGAGGAGATCAGCGGCCTGCCGCCGGCCGTCGCCCTGCAGCAGCGGCGGAGCGCGCCGAGCAGCCGGTCCAGCGTCGGCACGTTGACCACGCTGTCGAACCTGCTGCGGATGCTCTACTCGCGCGCCGGCGACTACCCGCCCGGTGCGCCCCGGCTGGAAGCGGAGTCCTTCTCGCCGAACACCCCCGCGGGCGCGTGCCCCGAGTGCCACGGCCTCGGCGAGGTGCACGACGTGACCGAGGCGCTGATGGTGCCGGATCCGTCGCTGACGATTCGCGAAGGCGCGATCGCCGCGTGGCCCGGGGCGTGGCAGGGCGCCAACCTGCGCAGCGTCGTCGCCGGTCTCGGCATCGACGTGGACACGCCGTGGCGGAAACTGAAGAAGAAGGACCGCGACTGGCTGCTCTGGACCGACGAGCAGCCGTCCGTCCTCATCGAGCCCGAGCGTGACCGCGTCGACTACGGCTACTACGGGAAGTTCTGGTCCGCTCGCAAGCACATCAGGCATGTCCTGGCGGACTCGAACAGCCAGCAAATGCGCGACCGGGCTCTTCGCTTCGTCGAGGCCACCGTGTGTCCGGTGTGCGACGGCTCCGGGTTGCGTCCGGAAGCGCTCGCCGTGACCTTCGCCGGCCGGTCGATCGCCGAAGTCAACGCGATGCAGCTCGAAGAGGTCGTCGACCTGCTCCGCCCGGCGGCGGCGCTGGACCCCACGGCCGGAGCCGTGGAGGAGGTCGCCGCCCGGTTGGCGTCGGACATCGTGGCGCGTGTCGAAGTGCTGCTGAAGCTCGGGCTCGGCTACCTGAGCCTCGGGCGGGCCACGACCACGCTGTCCCCCGGCGAGATACAACGATTGCGGATCGCGACGCAACTGCGCTCCGGGCTGTTCGGCGTCGTGTACGTCCTCGACGAACCCTCGGCGGGCCTGCACCCCGCCGACGCCGTACCGCTCCTCGCCGTCCTCGACCAGCTCAAGGAGGGCGGCAACTCGCTCTTCGTCGTCGAGCACGACCTCGACGTCATCCGGCGCGCCGACTGGGTGGTCGACATCGGCCCCGGCGCCGGAGAGTCGGGCGGCGAGGTGCTGTACAGCGGGCCTGCCGCGGGCCTCGAGCGGGTACGACGTTCGGAGACCTCCCGCTACCTGTTCGGTCGCGCCGCGGCGGTTCCGTGCCGCGGCCGGGAGCCGCAGGGTTGGCTGAAGCTGCACGGCATCAGCCGGAACAACCTGCACGGCCTCGACGTCGACCTGCCGCTGTGCGTCCTCACCGCCGTGACGGGCGTCAGCGGCTCAGGCAAGTCCACCCTCGTCAGCGGCGTGCTGGCCGAGGTGGTCGGGCAGTGGGTCGGTGCCACCACCGATGAGGTTGCGGGCGACGTGGTCGTCGAAGACGCCTCGGGATTGGAAGCGTTCGACCGCCTCGTACAGGTGGATCAGCGCCCCATCGGGCGCACGCCGCGATCGAACCTCGCGACGTACACCGGGCTGTTCGATGCAGTGCGCAAGTTGTTCGCGGACACCGACGAGGCAAAGGCCCGCGGTTACTCGGCCGGCCGCTTCTCGTTCAACGTCGCCGAGGGGCGGTGCGAGACCTGCCAGGGCGAAGGCTTCATCGAGGTCGAGCTGTTGTTCCTGCCGGGCACGTACGCCCCCTGCCCCACCTGTCACGGATCGCGGTACGACGCCGAGACCCTCGAGGTGACCTACCGGGATCGCAATGTCGCGGACGTCCTCGCCATGTCGGTCGACGAGGCGGCCGATTTCCTCGCCGATGTCCCCGCTGCGTCGCGCAGCCTCCGTGCTCTCCGCGACGTCGGGCTCGGCTACCTGCGGCTCGGGCAGCCCGCCACTCAGCTCTCCGGTGGCGAGGCCCAGCGCATCAAGCTCGCGACGGAGTTGCAGCGGGCGCAGCGCGGCCATGCGCTCTACCTGCTGGACGAGCCGACCTCGGGACTGCACCCCGCCGACGTGTCACTGCTGCTCAACCAACTTCACCGGCTCGTCGACGCGGGAAGCACGGTGGTCGTGGTCGAGCACGACCTGGCCGTCATCGCGAGCGCTGACTGGGTGATCGACCTCGGGCCCGGCGGCGGCAACGCGGGCGGGAAGGTTGTCGTCGCCGGACCACCCGAGCACGTGGCGACCGACGAGTCGAGCCGGACCGCGGCGTACCTCAGGGAGCATCTCGATCGCTCCTAGCGGACGTCGAAGACCGGGCTCTCCGCATCTTGCGCTGGTGGCCGCCGTTGCCGCGCACGGATGATCGCCACGTAGAAGTAGAGATTCCCGAACAACAGAGCGCCCCAGGCACCGACAAAGGCGGCGATGGCCAACGATCGGCCGGTGGCGATGCCGACGAGGGCGCCAACCGCCGCGCCGGGCGGCAGGAACACGCACAGGCAAGCGAACTGAACTCGCAGCTTTGCGTTGAGCCACAGCGGGCGGTCGATTTCCTGCGCGACGACCCAGCGCGAGAAGCGCTGCCAATGTCGAAGCACCACGGGATTGTCTCAGCGAAGTACGCGCCGTCCTACTGCTCGACCGGCAGCTCGGCGTAGCGGGCGAGAGCGACGGTCGCCGCGACCGTGACGGCAAGGCCGGCGAAGGCCAGCGTCGCTCCCCCGTGGCCGCGCGTCGCGTCTCCGAGCGCGATGACGCCGACCAGCGCGGGCACGATCGTCTCGACGACGAGCATGACCGCCGCGCTGACGGTGACGGATCCGCGTTGCAGGGCGACGGGGAGCGTCACGATCGCAACCACGCCATAGGCGAGCACCGCGAGCGCCGCAGGTCGGCCGAGCAGATGCCAGAAAGGGTGCGGCACCTCAAGCCCGCGCGCGGCGATGCCGACGGCGCCGAACGCGAGCCCCGTCACCGCCGCGAGCGTCACGTCCCGCCACCGCGCATGCCCGCGCGCCGCAGCTGTGGCCACTGCCGCGAGCAACGCAGCGCCGCACGCGAGTGCGACCGAAGCCGCCGTCCCGAGCGGCTCGGCCGGGCCGGGCTTCGCGGCCGCGGTCAGCGCCGCCAGACCGGCGATCAGGACGAGCAGTGTTAGTCCGGTACGACGCGAGAGCGGGACGTGCAGGATCGGCTTCGCCATGACGGCGGTCACGCCGACGCTCGCTGCCACCAGCGCTTGAACCGTGAACAGTGGCAACTCGCGGAGCGCCACCACCATCGCGACGAACCCGACGAGGTCCAGTCCGAGACCGACGATGTAGGGCAGCGAACGCAGCAACCGCAGCAACAGCCGCGGGCTCAAAGACGTCACCACCACCGCGCGGCGCGCGCCGTACGCCTGCAGCACGGTCGCGAAGCCGTAGCTGACAGAAGCAGCGACGGCGAGCCCGACCGCCGTCGGCTGGTTCACGTCGTCAGGGTGTCAGATTGCTCGGAGACGAGCTAACTGCCGGCGAGCCGCTCAACGACGGGCGCGAGCTCGTCGATCTCGCCGAGCATGATCGACGAGATACCGAGTTCTTCGCGCAGCCGCTCGAACTTCTCGACCAGACCGTTGAGCGAACCGATGAACAAGTGCGGCGAGTCGATGACCTCGTCCTCGGTGAGTTCGACGCCCGACCGCGTGCGCAGATGATCCACGATCGCTCGTGCCTCGGCGCGCAGGTCGTCGGTGATGGTGACCGGCCACACCGAGGGATAGATGTTGAACGTCAACGACGCGAAGCGGTCACCGGCAGCCTCGCGCACCCACTCGATCTTCTCCCGCGCGGCCGCGAACGTCAGCGACCGCGCATCGACGGTGACGTTCGACGAGATACGCGGCGCCAGGCCGACGATGTCCGCCTCACGTCCCGCCAGCGCGAGGGTGCGCCGGCTGCCGCCACCGATGAACAACGGTGGATGAGGACGCTGCGGCGTCGGCGGCCCCGGCGCGTAGTCGGTGATCGTGTAGTACTCCCCGACGAAGCTGAACCGCTCGCCGGCGAAGATCTTCTTGAGGATCGCGACGGATTCGGCCAGCCGTGCTTGCCGCACCGAGGGCGGGTCGAAGGCGAGGCCGATCGCGTCGTACTCCGGCCGGTTCCAGCCGGCGCCGATCGCCACATCGAGCCGACCACCGGAGAGTACGTCGATGCTGGCGAGGTCCGATCCGACCACCGCAGGATGGCGAAGATCGTTGTTCATCACGAACGCTGAGACCCGCAGCGCGGTGGTAGCGGCGGCCACGCTCGCCATCGCGACGATGGGCGAGAGCCGGCCGAGCAGATGGTCCGGGACGACCAACGCGTGGTAGCCGAGGTCCTCCGCCCGCCGCGCTCTGGCCGCGAGCTCCGGACCCGTGACGACATCGCCGATGTCCGCCGAGAACGTGAACGGCTTCATCGGCCAACGCTCCTTGTCCACGGGGCTCGCGAGTCTCCTCTACATGATCCTGCCCGACAAGTCAGTCTGGTGAGACGCAGTCGGCGGGTGGACCGAGCGTGGCGTCGTACACGCCCCAACACACCAGCCCGAGTCGAGCATGCGGGCGCTCGATGATCCGGGCGCGGAGCGTCGAAACGCGGGTGGTCGGAGTCCCGGCGCAGGGTGCGGTGGGAACTGACGCGACGGCGATGTTCACGCGCGAGCCGCCGAAGCTTTCGAAGGAACCACAGGCGGGGACCCGGAAGGTCTGTCGCACCAGCAACGGACCGAGCTTGGTGTCGGTGAAGGGAATCGAGAAGCCGAGTCTCGCCCGGCGCAGCGTCGGTTGGGTGGCCGGCCGGCAGAAGCCGGCGCGCGCCCCGACGTACTCGTAGCCAGCGCCGCTCTGGGCATCGACGATCACCACCCAGGCGTACGACGGCTTGGCTACCCGATGCGACGGTGCCGGCGGCGGCAGCGGCCCACTGCACGCCGTAAACCGAGGGTGCTGATAGCCGACGTACACCCAGGCGAGCGGTAGGTGCAACCGCTGCACGAGGTCCGCCGAGGCACCCGCGCTGCCAGGGGATGCGGGAAGCGAGGCAGAGACACTCGCGAGGCGGGCCGGCAAGCGGCCATCGGCGACAGCGAGTTCCTGTCCCGCGAGGATGCGAGCGGCGAGCGCCTGCTGGATCCCTGGGGTGCCTCGCGCGGGCGTGATCGTGAGACTGCCGTCGTCGAGCACGAGAGGTTGCGATGCGCGCGGACTCGCTCCAGCGGCGGGACCCCGCGAATGCGTTCCGGTGCACGCGCCCGTCGCGAGCACCGCAGCCACGACCGCGAGCCAGCGGATCGATTTCATCTCACCCTGGGAGAGCCGCGCCACGCTCGGAACGACTCGTCCCGAGCCCGTGTGGTTCGCGACGTCGTCGCAGGAGTCCGACGCGGCCCGCCGAACAGGTCCGGCATGGGCATCCGCGACCGACTCAGGCGACTCGACGAGCGGGCGTTGCCACCGCTGCGGCAGCCCGACGAATCGGCCGAGGCGTTCCTCCGCCGGATGAGCATCGCGAATGTGCTTCAGCGCGGGAACTGGATCGACATCCAGGCCGCGCTACAGGAGTACTTCGCGCACCTCGACGCCCGCGGTTAGCGGCACTTGCGCGGCGCCTACTCGCCGCGAATGCGCTGCCGCCGACGGACGTCCGCTCTAGGACTATTTCCTCCCGTTCTGCCACGGGAGTGCCGCTGGCGCTGTTACGTTCCGGGCGTTGGCGGACCGCCCCATTCCGGGCCGGCTGTCTCACGGGGGTGACCGGTGCTGTCGATGCGTCGTACGAGCCGGTCTCTTGCGGTCACGGGTGCGCTCGCGATCGCTTCGGTGGGCGGAGTCGTGGCCGCAGCGCCTGCGCACGCGGACCTGACCGCGGGTGACTGCTACACCTCCACCTACGTGGTGCCCGACGACGTCACTTCGCTGACGATCACGGCGATCGGCGCTCCGGGACAGCCGGGCCAGCCGTCGCCCAGCCATCATGCGCCCGGCACCGGGGGCGAAGGCGCGAAAGTCGTTGCCCACCAAGTTCCGGTGACCCCCGGCCAGACCCTCTGGTACGGCGCCAACTCGCCGACCGTTCCCGGAGGACGCGGTGGCGGCAACGGCAACACGCGTGGCGGCAAGGGCGGCAACGGCTCCTTCGTCTCTACGTCGGAGCCGACGCTGAACGACACGCTCTGCACGGTGCCGGCCGGCGACCTTCTCGTCGTCGCCGGCGGCGGTGGCGGTGGCGGTGGCGCCGACAACAGTGCCGGCGGCGCGGGCGGCAACGCCGGAGCGCCGGGCACGCCGGGGGGTACCAACGGCGCGACTGCCGGGGCCGGCGGAAGCGCGGCCACGGGCTCGGCGGACGGGGGGCCCGGCGCTGCCGGCTGGGTGTACGCGACCAGCTGCTTCTGCCGCTACCAGTCCGCTGCCGCCGACGCCGGATCGTCGACGTCGGGCGGTGCCGGCGGTGCCGGCTTCGTGGGCCAGCCCCTTCTGGTGACGGATATCGCAGGCAACGCCATCGTCAACTTTCCGCCCGAAGGCGCCGGTGGCGGTGGCGGCGGTGGCGGCTTCTACGGCGGCGGCGGCGGTGGCGGTGACGGCAACTCCCTCGCTGTCGGCGACGTCGGCGAGGGCACTGGTGACGGCGGTGGCGGCGGTGGCGGCGGGTCGAGCATGGGCGGTGACATCTCGCTGACGACCGAGTCGGCGACCGTCTCGTTCGTCCCGCTCTTCAACACGACGACGACGGTGCGCTCGTCGAGCAACCCGTCAGTGCCCGGCGCGCCGGCGACTCTCGTCGCGACCGTCGCTGCCGGGACGATGCCGGCTCCGAACGGCGGGACGGTCAGCTTCTACGACGACTCGACGCTGAACACCGGCGGCGGCGAGGTGTTGCTCGGGTCGGCGCCTTTCACCAATGGCTCGGCGCGCCTGCAGCTTCCCGAGCTGTCAATCGGCAGCCACACCGTCAAGGCGAGCTACTCCGGTTACGGCGGGGGCATGGTCTACCGCCCGTCGCGAGGGTTCGTCACGCAGGACGTGTACTCCACGCAGACGATCACCTTCACGTCCTCGCGCGACAACGCGTACGCCGGCGGGCCCAACTACACGGTGAGCGCCGTGTCCTCGTCGGGGTTGCCGGTCTCGTTCTCCGTCCACGGGGGGTGCACGATCTCCGGCGCCACCGTGTCGTTCCCCGTGGGCGCGCAGGCCGATTGGTGCGTGATCGATGCGGATCAGGCGGGCGGCGGAACAGTCACGCCGGCTCCGACCGCGGAACAGGACCTCACGATCGGACCGGCGTCGCTGCCCCTGCAGCAGGTGATCACGTTCACCTCGACGCCGCCGCATCCGCTGGTGGTCGACCCGACGGGTGTCAACACCTTCTACGACGTCACGGCGGTCGGTGGCGCGTCCGGCAATCCGATCACCTTCAGCGTTGACGGCGGTAGCAACCCGGGTGCCTGCTCCGTGGCGGGGTCCACCGGCTCCGATTCGGCAATCGTTCAGGTCTTCCACGGCGGCTGGTGCGTCATCGACGCCTACCAGGCGGGGTCCACCGGATCCGACGGAAGCGCGAGCTACTCCCCCGGATCGCACCAACAGACGTTCTGGGTGAGCGGCGCGTCTCAGCAGGTCGTGGTCAACACCGTGGACATGCCGGCATCGCTGGCCATCGGCGGCAACTTCTCGCTCTTCGCTCGCTCGACCTCGCAGTTGCCGGTCACCTTCAGCGTCGACCCGTCGAGTGTCGGCTGCGCCATCACGTGGACGAGCTCCGACGACTCCACCGGCGTGGCGTACACGACCGCGCAGGTCACCGGCTCGGAGCGCGGGAACTGCATCATCGACGCCGACCAGGCGGGCAGCTCTCCCGAATGGTCTCCGGCGGCGCAAGTGCAGGAGACCGTGCCGATCGTCGGCCGCCACCAGGTCGCGGTGAGCTTCGAGAACTACCCGCCCGACGCCACCATCGGCGCGAGCTACACGCCGTCGCTGTCGCCGCCGGTGTCGACCTCGCCTGTGGTCGTGTCCACGAGCACCCCGACGATGTGCAGCGCCGATAGCGGGGGCACCGTGACCTTCCTCGCCGTCGGCACGTGCACCGTGACGGCGGACGTCGCGGGCGATGCGACCTACGACGCCGCACCGCAGACGACCTACGACATCCCGGTGACACTCAAGTCTCAATCCGTGGGCTTCAGCCGCGCGTTCATGGACCGACCGGTCGCAGGTGACGTCTACCGGCCGTCGGTGTTCGGTGGAGGATCCGGCGAGCCGGTGGTCGTCGGTACGGCGACACCGATGGTCTGCACCAGCGACGACGGGCAGACGCTCCTGTTCGTGGCCGCCGGCACCTGCACGGTGACGCTCGACCAGGCCGGCAGTGGCATCTACGCCGCCGCCGCGCACTACTCCACGGACGTCACCATCGGAGTAGGCAGCCAGACCATCGGCTTCACGTCGGCGGCTCCCGATCCCGGTGTCGTCACCGGCAGCTACTCCGCCGTGGTCGCCGGCGGCGGCTCCAGCGAGCCGGTCGTGTTCGGCACCAGCACCCCGGACACGTGCAGTGTCACCGCCGTGGGGCTCGTGAGCTTCGCCGCGGCCGGCACCTGCACCGTCACCGCCGACAAGGCAGGCGACACCAACTACGACGCCGCGGCACAAGTCACGCAGGACATCACGGTGGTCTCCAACGTCCAGACGATTGCCTTCACCGCTCCGGCAAGTGGGCAGGTCGGCGGCTCGAGCACCCTCGTGGCGACCGGCGGCCCGTCGACGGCTCCGGTCACGTTCACCGTCGATTCGACCACCGCAGCCGGCGTCTGTGCGGTCAGCGGCGTCAACGGCACGACGTTGACCTACACGGGCGTCGGGGACTGCGTCATCGATGCCGACCAGGCCGCGCAGCCGCCGTACCTCGCCGCCGGCCAGGTGCAACGCACCATCCCCGTCAGCGCGGGCACCCAGGCGATCACGTTCACAGCGCCGGCCACGGCGACGTACGGCGGGAGCACGACGCTCACCGCCACCGGCGGCCCTTCGGGCAACGCGGTGACCTTCTCCGTCGACGCACACAGTGACCCGGGCGTGTGCGGCGTCAGCGGTACGAACGGCAGCAACCTCGCATTCATCGGCGTCGGCAACTGCGTCGTCGACGCGAATCAGAACGGCAGCGGCAACTACACGGCCGCGACTCAGGTGCAGCGCACCGTCGCGGTGGGCCGGGCCACCCTGACGGTCACTGCGACTCCGGCCAGTCGGCTGTTCGGCGCGGCCAACCCGCCGCTCACCGCCACACTCAGCGGGTTCGTCAACGGCGACCACGCGAGTGCCGTCTCCGGCGCGGCAGCATGCAGCACCACCGCCACGCCGGACAGCGCCGTCGGTCCTTACCCGATCACCTGTGCCACCGGCTCGCTCGTGGCCGCGGACTACAGCTTCACCTTCGTGCCGGGGGTCCTGTCGGTCACCGCGACCACGACCATCACCGGAGTGCGAACGACCTCGCTGACCGTCGGCGCCGGGCAAGCGATCTACGTCCCCGCCGGGGCGACACTTGTGGGCTCGATCACGATCAGTCCCGGCGGCGCGGTGGACATCGAGGGGGGCAGCGTCACCGGGCAGGTACGCAGCAGCGGCAAGACCGGCGGCCCGACTGTTGTCCGGCTGTGCGGCGGTCACGTCGGCAGTGCGGTCGCGATCTCTTCCGCCAGCCGCTCGGTCCTCGTCGGCGGCCTCAATTGCGGTGGTGACACGATCGACGGCCCGCTCACCCTGACCAACAACATTGGCGGCGTCAGCGTCGTACACACCACGGTCGGCGGGTCAGCCACCATCACCGGCAACAGCGGCGGCTTCGCCTACCTGTACAACACCGTGAGCGGCAAGCTCAAGCTGGCGAACAACACCTGAGCCAAGGCCGCCCCTGCGCCGGACCATCCGCGCTGTCCACGACGACGACGATCGGCAATCATGTGTCGGTGCGGACAGACACCAACGGGCTCGCCTCGTGAACAGCGGACCTTCGACCGAGAAGGCGGCCGCCCTACTCGCCCTGCACACCGGGCCGGGCTTCATCCTCCCGAACGCTTGGGACGCCGGCTCCGCCCGCATCCTGGAGCAGGTCGGCTTCCCGGCCATCGCCACGACGAGTGCCGGTATCGCCTGGTCCTGCGGCATCCCTGACGGCGAAGGGCTGGACCGCGACACGATGCTCGAGCACGTGGCCCGCATCGTGGCCGCCGTCGAGGTGCCGGTGACCGCAGACCTCGAAGCCGGATACGGAGCGACACCCGACGACGTCGGTCGCACCGTGGCCCGCGCCGTAGAGGTCGGGGCCGTCGGTGCCAATCTCGAGGACGCCGGCAGGAGCGGGTTGTTCGGGATCGACGAGGCCGCCGAGCGCATCTCAGCCGCGCGGGCGGCGGCACCCAGCGGCAGCTTCGTGCTCAACGCCCGTACGGACACGTATTTCGCCGGCATCGGCGGGGACGTCTTCGCCGAGACGGTCCAGCGCGCCGTGCGCTACCTCGACGCAGGCGCCGACTGCGTGTTCGTACCAGGCGTCGTCGACGCGGACACGATTCACCGGCTCGCCACCGCAATCCCCGGCCCCCTCAACGTGGTGGCGGGACTGGCGAACACGATCGACGCGCCCGAGCTCTTCTCGCTCGGCGTGAAGCGGGTGAGCCTGGGCGGCAGCCTGGCCCGCGCCGCGCTCAGCTTTCTGGAGCGCGCGGGCCGAGAGCTGCACGACTCCGGAACGCTCAGTTTTCTCGAAGGCGCGGTCGGCTACGCCGAACTGCAGCGGCGCTTCGGCGCCTGACCCGGTCGCCCCGGTCGGTCCACCGGCAGACGCTCAGGTCGTCCGCGCGCTCTGGTCGGGCGCGACCGCGGCGATCGGGCGCACTCTGTCGTCGCCGTACGGGATGAGGTGTCCGAGCCCGCGCGGCGGGCGTGAGCCGGCGAGCAACTCCGCGCCATCGCCGGCGGGCGACTCCAGGTGCTCCCGGAGCACGGACTCGAGCGCCGCGAGTAGCTGATTCGTCTTGTGCTGGGCCGCGAGCAGCTCATCGAGTCTCGTGCAGACCTCGACGAACACCGTCGCTGCTTGATCGGCATCCATCGTCGCCTCCCCGCCTGGGCCCCGTGGCCGCGTCCCTGTGACGTTCCCTCTGGCACACGGCTCAAAGCTCACGATAAGCGCTATTTGCGAGCTTTGCGTGGGCCATCTGGGCTAATGCGCAGGCGACGACGCGACCGCAACTCAGTAGGAGACGTACGGCGGGCAGTCGTAGAGCGGACCGTCCCACATTCCCAACGGATCCGGGGCGTCGAGATCACCGTCCGGCCCGACGGTGACGCCGCTCGGATAACTGCCGGCGAGCTGCTTCAGCACCGGGCATACCGCCGGATCGACAACCGGCACGAAGACGCAGTTGTCGCCGTCGCTGGAAATCGCGATCAGCAACACGTTGAGCAGGTCTTCGGTCTGCTGGGGCGGGAACTGGAAGCTCCCGCCCCCGCCGACCGGGCCGGCGCAGGTGTCCTCGCTTGGTGCCGACACCGGGCAGGCCGCCTGCGTCGTCCCGTCGGCGAATGTCACCGACTCGCACACCTCGACCATGTCGCTGCCGTACGCGGCGAACGAGAGCGGGTCGGCGCCCGCCTGCACGCCGCGGATGCCACCGAGGTCGCCGTAGGAATGTGTCGTCCCCGGCTCGGTCACGCCGTTGACCTCGATCCAACAGGTGACGGTCGCGCCGATCGGCTGCGGTGTCGAGTCGCCGCTCGCCGTGACGGAGGCATCGCCGATGACCCCCGTCTGAACGTCGCCGGTGACGGTGGGCTGGCTGTCCGTGCTGAAGTAGCAGCCGCCGTAGACGACGTCGGGTGTGCCCGCCCGAGCGGCCGGTACGACGAGGAGCATCCCGGCGGCCAGCGCCGAGACCGTGAGCATGACGCGGTTCATGAGATCCCCTCGTAAGGTGGGCAGTCGTAGAGCGGGTTGAAGCCCGAGCCGTCCAGGCTCACGTCGCCGTCGGGGCCGATGGACAGGCCGCCCGGGTAGGTGCCGGCGAGCAGTTGCAGTTCCGGGCAGACGACCGGGTCGACGTGATCGACGAAGACGCAGTTGTTGATCGCGGTGAGGATGTCGAACGTGTCCTGCGGCGGCGGGACGGGGAAGGGCACGCCGCACGGAAGCGGGGCCGCCGGCTGCGGGGTGTTCGCGCGAGCGGCCGGCGCGACGAGCATCGCGAGGGCGAGCGCCACGACGGCCAACCGGAGATGCCTCATATGCGCATTACCGCGCAGAGAGCCGATTGCTTACGTTCAGTATTTCGCGCGCCCAGTGCGACGGCGGTCGGTTACCTCAGGAGTCCGACCAAGAGGAGGACGCTGCCGCCAACCATCGCGAGCGACAGCGACACGAGCAGCGCGTCGATCAAGCGCTCCCGCCCGGCCGTCGCCTGATGGTCACCCGCGGCCATGGGGGCGAACCGCCTACCGGCGCCCCAGATCGCCGCCAGCTGGGTCGAGAGCCAGTTCGCATAAGTGCCGTAGGCCAGCAGCACGACGACTACGACGTGGAGCGCGTGGTTGAGGTGAATCCGCGGCCAGATGAGACCAGTCACCATTAGAAACGGCCCGTTGGTCACGCCCTCGAGATGGCTCGCCACTCCCATGCGCGGATTCCGCATCCGGGGAACGACAAGGCCCGTAAGCAGACCGAGCAGGAACAGCACCAAGCCGAGTGCGATCAGCAACTTCTCCACGGAGCATCACGTTAGGGCGCTGGATTCCATTACGGAGGACGACACGCAGGCGACCGCACCGCCGGCTCGTGACGTGCGGTTGCCGACAGGCGGGATCGATCGCCCGGCCGCGCGGCCGTCCAAGGAGGGCTCAGGCTGCGGGCGTCACAGCCACGGGTCTGCCCTCTTCTGCATTTCCGTGGCCTCGCACCGGCTTTCGCGAGCACGCCTTGTACATCGCCCATGGCCAGGTCGGCAGGAACAACGTCGCGAAGAGAATGGGGAAGCTCAGCCGCTCGCGCCGATAAGCAATGACAATCGGCGTGAAGAGTACGACGAGGAACACAATCCCCGCCGGGCTGAACGCACCCAAGGAGCCGGCGCCGCCGAGGAGCACGGCGAGCCCCAACAGCCACGACGCGTGCATCACGCCGGGGCCGCGGTTGAGTTGCTGGCCCATCGTTTGCCGCTTTGGCTTGGAAGCAGGCACATCGCCATGGACCGTCACGGGACGAACGCTATGCGGGGCGCCGATATGGGGCACTAGCCCGTGAAGCCCATTTTCAATGGCTATTTCTGCAGTACCCGACCAAAGCGACAAGGCTCTCCGGGCAGCAACGCCCGGCCCCTAGCCCGCGGCAGGTCGGGAGAGGTGCCTGAAGCGGGCTGGGGCCGAGCCATTCCTGCGCTCACGGTGCTCGGCGAGCGCGGCCGGATCATCCGCGTGGCTTACGACCAATCTCTGCCGTCGCCCGCTGACTAGTTGTAGTTCCCACGGAGGTTCGTCAGGGCTGAGGGGTCGGGCTCCTTGAAGATCGGGGGTGTCTAGTCGCCCTCTCTCACAAGGAGCCCGATGAACACGCACGCTAACGCCCGGCTGACTCCGTTGGGTCGGCAACTGATGTGTGAGCGGGTCCGTCTGCTGGGTTGGGCGGTGGTCGATGCGGCGGAGGCGGCGAACATCTCCGAGCGCACCGCCTACCGCTGGCTCGTTCGCTATGACGCCGGCGAGCCGATGACGGACCGGTCGTCGCGGCCGCAGTCGAGCCCGCGCCGCACGTCGAAGCAGGTCGAGGCGGTGATCGAGCGGCTGCGCCGATCGCGGATGACGAGCTCGGCGATCGCCACCGCACTGAAGATGGCGGTGTCCACCGTCTGCGCGGTGCTGAACCGGCTCGGGCTCAACCGGCTGTCCCGGCTGGACCCGGTCGAGCCGCCGAACCGGTATGTCCGCCGGCATCCGGGTGAGCTGGTGCATCTGGACGTGAAGACGTTGGGACGCTTCGCCAAGCCCGGCAAGCGGGTTCTCGGTGTCGGCCCCGGCCGACACACCAACAAGGCCGGCTGGGAGGCCGTGCACGTCGCCGTCGACGACGCCAGCCGACTCGCCTACGTCGAGGTGCTTGCTGACCAGACGGCGGCCACTACGGTCGGGTTCCTGACTCGGGCGATCGCCTGGTTCGCCGAGCGCGGGGTCACGGTCAAGGAGGTGATGACCGACAACGGCTCGCCGTATGTCAGCCAGCTGTGGGCCGCCCAGACCACCCGCCGCGGGCTGACCCACATCCGCACCAAGCCCTACCGGCCCCGCACCAACGGCAAGGCCGAACGGTTCATCCAGACCATGCTGCGCGAATGGGCCTACGCGCAGACCTACCGCAGCAGCGACCACCGACGCCAAGTGCTGCAACGATGGCTGCACCACTACAACCACACGCGGCTGCACGGCAGCCTCGGTCACAAGCCGCTACAGCTGGGTGGCTCGCGCCGCCGGACAACACCTGCCCGCCCTCGCACTGGTACAACGCCTACTTCTACGTGCACGACGGCACGGGCTCGGCCTGGCCGGTGCAGTCGAAGGCGACCTACTGGAACGCGAGCGCCGTGGACGTGGGCTACGGCTGTCACACCAACTACCACTGCGTGCCGGTCATGGAAGGCAAGTACGGCGGGACCGGCTGGCTCAGCCAGACCAGCTATCGCGTCGACCAGTTCCACCGCTTCACCTACGTCTCGGTTCAGTTCAACGACTCGTACTCGACCACGGCCGCAGAGAAGGCCGAGGCGGTCTGTCACGAGCTCGGACATGTCGCGGGCCTCGGCTACGAGAGCAGCAACGTCAGCTGCATGAACGCTGTAGCCGACGGGACGCATGAGTACGCGAGCAACGACGATTTCGACCAACTCGCGTACCACACGTATAACGGAACTACGTGACAATGCGCCGAGTGGGTCGTTAGGAGAGTCATGCGACGGATCGCAGCCGTGACGCTCCTAATGGGCTGTGTTGGTCCCCCCCGCCTCGCTCCTGCGGGTTGGGCCGGACCGAAGCCCCCTCCGGCGCCGACGGTGACCGTGGCAATGGCGACGCCGCTGGGCGCGCAGCCGGCGCCGAGCGTTCAGGCGGGATGGGCCGTCGCGAAACCAGGTAAGAGCGCGACCCTCACCGTCCAAGGCGTGTCGCTTCTCACCACAACCGTGACGGCGACCTGGACCTCTGCACCCATGACCTTCAAACAGTCTTGGTCAGGCATAGACGTCAACATCGCGTGGGCGTCCAACGGGAGCCCGACGACAGGCCCAAGCACGCAGGTCGTGCGAATCAGATTCAGCAACAGCAAGGGCAAATGGGGACCGTGGAAGACCCTGAACGCGACCAGGCTCGCCACATCCACGCCTGATCTCGGCGGCGACGGCAAAGACTACGACCTTGGCTATCCCGGCAAGACTCCAGCCAAGAACATCAGCGTTCAGGTCGCCTTGACAGACACCCTCGCGCCTGGCACCGAACTCCAGCAGACGTTGTCCGTGGACGCGTAAGACGAGGCTGGCCTATCCGTCCTCCGCCACTTTCGCGACACCGACGGGACATGCCAGGCCGGTTCCGCCCAAGCCGCAATAGCCGTCTTTTACCTTAGCTAAATACTGCTGGTGTCAACGGTTTGCGAGGTTGCGACGATCTCGCGCGTCAGCGGCGGCAGCAGCGAGCGGGTGGCGCTGACGGTTCGCTGTTAGGTCGGCTGCGATGTCTGGGCTGAGCTCACTTACCGGCTCATAAGTCGAGCGGCGACCGGAGTTTTCGCTGGTGGCGGTTAGCCGTGACGACGAGCCCGACCCCACCGACGGCTACAAGTGAACCGAGGGCCTGAAGGACGGTTAGCCGCTGGCTGAGGATTAGCCATGCGGAGACAAGACCGCTCGCGGGAACGAGCAGCGAGAACGGAGCGACCGCGGATGACTCGTATCGCGCGAGCAGCCAGTACCAGGCGCCGAATCCGGCGAAGGTGGCCAGAACGACCACGTAGGTGAGCGACCACATGACCGTCGCGTCTACGTGGCGCAGCGCGGTCAGGTCGCGATGTGCGCCTTCGAGGAGCAGCGAGAGTCCGAGCAGTGGGATCGGCGCGACGGCCGAGGAGTACACGAGGAGGGACAGCGGCCTCGCTGGTCGTGCTGCGCGAGTCACGACGTTGGCCGCTCCCCAGCATGCAGCGCCGGCGAGGAGCAACAACAGCGCGCGCGCGGGAACGCCGTGTCCGCGTTCCGCGCCGATCAGCGCGAGACCCGACACGGCGACGGCGAGGCCGAGGACCTGCCGCGCGCCGGGCCGCTCGCCGAGCAAGGCCGAGGCCAAGATGACGGTGAAGATGGCTTGTGCCTGCATGATCACGCTGGCCAGCCCTGCAGGCATTCCTTCGCCCATGCCGACAAAGAGCAGACCGAACTGTCCGACGCACATGAACATGCCGAGGGCGGTGACGGTGCGCCAGCCGACTTGCGGGCGGGGAACGATGAATATCGCCGGTACGGCGGTGAAGGCGAATCGCAACGCGACGAACAGCAGCGGCGGCAGGCGGGTGAGGCCTTCGTCGATCGCGACGAAGTTGACGCCCCAGACCACGACGATCCCGATCGCGACGAGGACGTCCCGACGGCGCACACAACCCATCGTGCGCCTCCGCCGTACGCGGACGGCGGGCCAGTTGTCGGGGATGTGGCCGCCGGCCTTCCCGCCGAAGTAAGTCCCGCGGCGGAGGGGTTCGACGGTTGGTGTTCTCGGTGACGGCGGCGCCCACCTCCCGCGGATACGACCCGCGCTCGCGTCGGCGCGGGAAACGGCCACCTTGCGCCGGTGCGGACCTTCACCCGAAGACAAAACCGGTGCTACGACGGGGCCGTGAACGTGGCAGCGGCATGAGGGAGCTCTGGTGGGTCGGGGCAGGGCGCGCCGAGTGGCGGGACGGGGCGGAGGCGCCACCGCCGGAAGCACACGAAGCGATCGTGCGCCCGATCGCGGTCGCGTGCTGCGACCTCGATGTGTGGACGGTGCGGGGCGAGGCGCCACTGCCGGGGCCGTTTCGGGTGGGACACGAAGGCGTAGCGGACGTCGTCGCGATCGGGGACGCGGTCCGCGCCGTCCGGGTCGGCGACCGGTTCGTCGTCCCGTTTCAGATTTCGTGCGGTGGCTGCGCAACCTGCCGGCGCGGCCGCAGCGACTCGTGCGAGGCGGTGCCGCTGATGGCGATGTACGGGATGGCGCCGCTGGCGGGCCTGGATCCGGGTGGGTTTCTCGCCGACGCGGTGCGCGTCCCGTACGCCGACGCAATGCTCGTGCCGGTCCCCGCCGCGCTCGACCCCGCTGCCGTCGCGAGCTGCAGCGACAACGTCGTCGACGGCTGGCGGTGCGTCGGCCCGTACGCCGACGAGCTCGCCGCGCTGGACGTAGCGGATCGCCGCGTTCTCGTGGTCGGGCACGGCTCGATCGGGCTATACGCAGCCGCGACCGCTTTCGCGCTCGGTTGCACGGTTGACTACGTCGACACGGACGCCGCCCGGCTTGCGCTCGCCCGCGTTATCGGTGCCAACGCGCTGGACATGCCGGAGCCGGACCGCCGTTTGGGCCGCTACCCCGTCACCGTGTCCACCCGGCCAGACGCCGCGGCGCTACACGCGGCGTTGCGCGCCACCTGGTCCGGCGGTGTGTGCACGGATGCCGCCGTCCACTTCGGACGCGACGTGACGATGCCGCTCCTGGCGATGTACACCCGCGGCGTGCGCTATGTGACCGGTCGAGCACCCGCCCGCGCTGGTCTTCCGCACGTCCTCGATCTCATTGCCTCCGGCCGTTTCGACCCGGCGGTGGTCACGCAGCAAGTTCTCGCGTGGGACGACGCGGACGTCGCGTGGCCTGCGATGACCGGCAAGACCGTCTACGTCCGCGACTCCGCCGTCAGCCGCGCGTAGCGCGGGGCCGCACCCGGGCGACCGTCAGCGCGACGACAACCGCGGCGACCCCGCAGACCGCGGCGGCCACCGGGATCATGGCGGTGGCGGACGCGGCCGCGCCGTGGCCGGCGCGCGCGAGGTACACACCGCCGAGCACCGCGATGCCGAGCGCTTCGGCGAGCAGCGTGCCGGTGGTCACGAGCGCGGACCCGCTCGATGCCTGGTCGGGGCGCAACGGTGCGGTGACTCGTGCCACGAGCGGGCCGAACGTGACGGCGTGGCCGGCGCCGGCGAGGGCGAGCAGCACGACCGCGGCCGCGGTCGGCCAGTGGGGTTGTGCGGCGACCGTCACCACGCCGACGCCGACGGCGAGGGCGGTGGCACCGACGACGGGAAGCAGTCGCTGCCATGACTGCGGCGCGCGGGCCACAGACAGGCTGGCGGCACCGAATCCGACGGCGTACGGCGCGAACGTCAGGCCGGCGCGAGCGGCGGTGAACCCGAGCCCGGACTGCAGGTGGATCGTCAACGCGAACAGGTACCCGGCGTACGCGCCCATGACCAGGCAGGCGCCGGCGAGGCGCCGGGCCACACCCGGTGCAGCAAGGACGGTGAAGTCGAGCAGCGGCGAGCCGTTGTGCGCTCGCGCGCGCCGCTGGCGACGGATAAACGCGGTCGCGAGCACGCAGCTTCCGGCCGCCGACGGCCACACCCACGGCGGCCAGCCCTGCTGGCGACCGAACAGCAACGGCGCGAACAGGAGTGCCGTCGCCGCCGACAACGCGATCACGCTTGGGCCGTCGAGCGGCGCGGGTTTTTCGGCGTACGTCGCGGGCAGGCGGCGAAAAGCCGGCCGCAACAACGCCGCGCCGATCGGCACGTTGACGAGGAACACCGCACGCCAGCCGATGCCCGCCACGTCGGCGCTGACGAGCAACCCACCGGCGACCTGGCCGGCGACGACTCCGACGGCGAGCACGCTGGAGTACATCGCGACGGCGCGGTCGCGGGCGGGACCGTTGTAGGCGAGCTGCACGATGGACAGCACCTGCGGGAGGGCCGTCGCGGCGGCGGCGCCTTGGACGATCCGGGCTACCGCGAGCGCAGCCGCGTCCGGAGCGAGGCCGCAGGCGAGGGAGGCCAGGGTGAATCCGGCGAGGCCGACAGCGAAGACTCGGCCGTGTCCGAAGCGATCGCCGAGCCGCGCGCCGGCGACGACGAACACGGCGAAGGACAACAGGTAACCGGAGACGACGAGCTGCACCACGGCGCCCGAGGCGTGCAGGCCGGCCCGGACGGCCGGCGCGGCCACGGTCGCGACCGACCCGTCGAAGGATGCCATCGCCTGCCCGATCAACAGGATCGGCACTGTCGTGCGCGGCGGCGCCGCCACGGCCATCACCGAGGCCGGCCGGCTCCGGGCCGGTGCCACGTCTCCGGCGCGCATCTCAGCCGTTGAGTCGTGCGGGGCCGACATCGCGGAGCATGCGGTGCATCGGCACGGCCGGGTCGCGCGGTGCGGGTTTGGTCGCGCCGGTCTCCCGGTAGCCCAACCGCCGATACGCCGAGCGGGCCGCGTCGTTGCCGGCGGTGACCCACAGCCCGACCGCGGTTGCGCCGGTGGCGCGTGCCGCGTCGTGGACGGCCGCCGCCAGCGCGGCGGCGACACCGCGACGTCGCCACGCCTGCTCGACCCACATCGCACCGAGCTGCGGCGCTCCGTCGGGGTAGGTGTCGGTGGGGTAGAAAACGGCCAGCCCGACCGGCGACGCGCCGGCGCTGGAGTCGCAGTACGCGGCGAACCACGCGGCGGTGTCCTCGAGCTGCGCCCGCCACGCGCCCTCATCGCGAGCAGCCGCCGCGTCGTATGCCTCGCCGAAGCAGCGCGGGTCCGCGGTGAGTGCGGCGAGCCGCAACGCCCGGGCGAGGTCCCAGTCGTCGGGCTCGAGTCGTCGGACCACCGGCCCGGGCCGGTGGTCACGTGACGGCATGACAGGCCCGCGTGATACGACGGGGCCGCGAAGGATCGCGGCTGCCCGCACCCACCGGGACCTTCACCGGTCGGCAGCGCAGCGCATCGATCCGGATCACGCGCCCTCCCTCACCACCCGCGTCATCGTCGCGGCCGCGGGAGCCCGTGTCGGGCGCCAATCGCCACGGGGTTGGCCGGGCGCGTGCGACCGGCGGGTGGCACCGGCTACGACGTACAAACGGCGTGCACCATGACGGCCGTCGTCACGACCGCGGCGAACTCTCCGTCGAGGCTCGCCAACGCGACATCGTGCATGTCCTGGGCGCTCCAGCGACGCCCGTCCGGGCCGGTGCGGTCGAACGTCGCGCACGCGTCGGCGGCGAGGTGGACGCGGTAGCCGAGGTTGGCGGCCATCCGCGTAGTGGTCGAGACGCAGTGGTCAGTCGTGAGGCCGCAGATGACGATGTCTGTGACGCCCGCGTCCTGCAGCCGCTGGTGCAGGTCGGTGCCGATGAACGCGCTGTTGACGGTCTTCGGCACCACCGGTTCTCCCGCTATCGGCGCGGCTTCGGCCTGCGGTGCGTGTCCCGGGGTGTCCGGGTGGAACCGGCGGCCGGGCTCGGTGTTGCGGTGATGCACGTGCACGACCGGCCGGCCGGCCGCACGGAAGGCGGCCAGCAGCCGGGCGACGTTCGCCTCCGCGCCCGGATTGTTACGGCTCCCCCACGCCGGGTCGAGGAACGTCTGCTGAACGTCGACGACGAGCAGCGCCGTACCGGCCGGGAGGACATGCCCGGCGGGAGGCGCGACGAGGTCGACATCGACTTCGGTGCGGTCGACGTCTGTCGCCGGGGCGCTGATCGCGAGGAAGGTGGCATCGCCCGGCCCGTGGTTGCGCATCTGATGCGGATGGCCAGCGGGAACGGTGACGCTCTCGCCAGCGGCGAGTGGCTGCTCCCGATCGGCAAGGCCCATCGACGGGCGCCCGGAGAGCACGTAGAACAGCTGGCTCGCCCGGGCGTGCACGTGCGGTTGCTCCGCAGTCCCCGGCGGCATCCGCTCCTCGCGGATCGACAGCGACGGCTGCTCCAGCAGCCGCCAGCCGTCGCAGCCGGCACCCCACGCGTAGTGATTGTCCGTGTCCGCGCACGCGATGCCCTTGGCGGCGAGGGTCTGTCCGGTGACGACGAGTGCGGTTCCGGAACCGCGCAGGCTCATCTCCGCTGCAGCGACCGCGTGGCCGGGCCTGACCGTCGTCGGCTCGCCGGCAATTTCCGCGTCGACGTGACCGTCGAGCACATAGACGGCCACCGGCTTCGTGAGGATGAGCGGCATGCCGCCGGCGAACCGGTGCTCGACGACGCAGAGCCCCGGTAGGTCGGCGTGCACGATCACGTCAGCTGCGGCCATGGTTCCTCCGCAGTCGACGGTAGACGGCGTACGGCGTGCCCGCGCGCGCCAATCGGCGTCGCCGCGGCCGGTCCCGGGCGCATTGGACCGGCGGGCGCGCTGATGGTGCGGTTAGGTTCGCGATGAGGGAGGCGCGCGTGCACGCGATGCAATACGAGATCGGCCTTCCCGCCGACTACGACATGGGCATCATCCGGCGTCGGGTCAGCGAACGAGGCCACCTGCTCGACGCGACGCCGGGGCTGGGCCTGAAGGCCTACCTCGTGCGCGAGGTCGGGGTGGACGCGTCGCCGGTGAACGAGTACGCGCCGTTCTATCTGTGGAACGACCCGACGGCGATGGCGCGGTTCCTGTGGGGCGGCGGCGGTTTCGCCGGCATCGTCGCGTCGTTCGGCCGGCCGCAGGTGCGGCACTGGGTCGGCGCCGCTTTCTGCGCGGGCAGCGGCCTCGACGACGAGCCGGTCCTGGCGACGCGCCGTACTGAGCGCATCGAGGCGCACCGCGACCCCGCCGATGTGGTCGCTGCCGCCGCCGAACGCGCCCGGGAGCTCGCGACCGCGGATCGGGTGCACTCGGTGTCGGTGGCGGTCGACCCGGCGACGTGGGAGCTCGTCGGTCTCACGCTGTGGGCGGCCGGCGGCGATGGTGCAGTCACGGTCGGCGTCGACACCTACCGGGTGCTGCACTTGTCGCGGCCCGGGCTGAACGCGCTTCGTGGTGCTGTCTAACCGGTAGGCCAGACGACCGCTTGCGCGGCGACGACGTGCTCGCCGTCGTAGGTCGCCGCGGGTGACCCGTGCAGCACGAAGCCGAGGTCGAGAGCGTCGCTGACCCGGCGGCAGAACGAGACGTCGTCGGGTCCGGTGAGCAACCGGTAGCGCGGTAACCCGTCGGGCGGTGCGACCCGGTCGGTCTGCGCCTGGACGCCGAGCCGATCCACCTGCACCCAGTACTCCGCGATGCGCCCCTCATTCACCCGGTAGGTCGCACTCGTGATCTGGATGACGGCGCGGGTCGGGTCGGGGCCGTGCAGGTCATGACCGCGCTGCGTCCACCGGACGTGGGCGCGGTCGCCGTCGACGATGAGCTCGTCGATGTGCAGGGTGTACGCGCCCCACCTGCCCACGAGGTCACGGACGTGCGCGGCGTAGTCCGCGGGGCTGCGCGTGATCGTGAGGAGCTGTTCGGACTCGAGCTGGTGACACTCGACGGCCGCGGCAAGGTAGAGCGTTGCGTCGTCGGGGCGTCGGCCCGACCGGACGTTTTCGACAAATCCGCGGACGACGCCCCGGGTCGTCGCGTGCGCGTCATGTCCCACGCGTGGACGGTAGCCGCGGCGCGGGAGCGATGGCTGGTCCAGTACGGCGTTGAGCGGCAGCCGTACGGAGTCAGTCGAGCTGCACGGCACCACCGCTGACACACACCGGTCCGGACGCGGGGATGCGCACGAGAAGCATGCTGGGCCGGCCGATGTCCTCGCCCTGCCGGATGGTGAGGGTTCCGGGCGCGTCCAGGATGCCGGTGTCGCGCAGGTACGCCGCGTACGCGGCAGCACCGGCACCGGTGGCGGGGTCTTCGACGACTCCACCGAACGGGAACGGCGCGCGCACGTGATGCAGCTGCGGTGACTGCCGGTAGGCGAGGTGGACGGTCACCCAGCCGCGCTCGACGCAAAGGTCACGCAGCCGCTCGTAGTCGTACGCCGCCGCGGCGAGGGTTGCGCGGTCGCGCAGGACGACCGTGGCGTGGTGGGCACCGGCGTAGGTGACGGCAGGCGCGACGGCGGGGTCGAGAACCGCGCGGGTCCAGCCGAAGCAGTCGAGCAGCCGATCGAGCTGCTCTGTCGGCAGCGCCTCGTGCGATGGCGGCGGGCTCGTGAGTGTCGCGTGCCACGCACCGCCGGCCGCCTGCACGATGTCGACGCGGACCGGTCCGGAGCGCGTGGCGAGCGTGACCTCCGTCGAGCCGCAGCGGGTACCGATCGCGACGCCGAGCGCGATCGTGGCGTGGCCGCAGAACGGTACCTCCGCGCTCGGCGAGAAGTACCGGACGGTGTAGTCGCGCCGGCCCGGTGTCACCGGCCCGTCGGTGACGAACACGGTCTCGGAGTAGCCGACGTCGGCGGCGACAGCGAGCATCGTCGCCGGGTCGGCGGCGACGGCCGAGGCGTCGAGGACGACACCGGCTGGGTTTCCGCCGGTGGGAACGTCGGTAAATGCGGCGAGCCGCAGCACGTCGAGCGCGGCGCGGGCCGTCGGTGTCGTCATCCGCCCCCCTTGTCTCTGCGACGAGTGTCGCCCGTCGATGCGTGCGTGCACCGGCCACCGAGGCCGGAGGTGGCCGGCGTCGGCCGAAGGGCGCGCAATTGGCTCCGTCCCTGCGCGTGACTCGGCGCTACGGTCGGCTGCGGTGAGACACGAAGCCCCGGCAATCGACGGGCGGACGATGCCCGCGATCGCGGCTGGAGTGGTCGCGTCGCTGGTCGGTTATGCGAGCAGTGCGTCCGTCGTTCTCGCCGGGCTGCTCCATGTCGGTGCGACGCCCGCCGATGCGGCGTCGGGATTGCTCGGTCTGTCGGTGTTGATGGGCTGCGTCGGCATCGCGCTGAGCGTCTGGTTGCGCCAGCCCGTGAGCGCCGCATGGTCGACGTCAGGCGCGGCGTTGCTTGCGGCGACCGCGCGACCGCCGGGCGGGTTCGCGACGGCGGTGGAAGCGTTCGCCATCGCCGGTGTGCTGGCCGTGGCGACCGGCGCGATCCCGCCGTTCGCCCGGGCGGTCGCCTGCGTGCCGTCGCCGCTCGGTGCGGCCATGCTCGCCGGCGTTCTGTTGCCGCTGTGTGCGCGGGTTGCTATCGGCGTGGCCGATTTGCCGGCGGTCGTCGTACCGACGGCGGTGACCTGGCTGATGCTGACTCGGGTGGCCCGCACTTGGGCGGTGCCTGGCGCAGTGGTGGCGGCGGCGGTCGCGGTGGCGGCCGACGGTGTGCGCGGGCCGGGTGCCGGTGGCGTCTCTCTCGTGCCACACGCGCTGGTGCATCTCCCGCACGGTCGGTTCCTCGCCGCGCTCACCCTGGCGGTGCCGTTGTATCTGGTGACGATGGCGTCGCAGAACCTTCCCGGCCTCGCCGTCTTGCGGATCAACGGGTTCGACCCGCCGGTGCGACCGTTGCTCGTCGCGACCGGCGCGGCGAGCGTCGCGGCAGCGCCGTTCGGTGGTCATGCGGTCAACCTCGCGGCGCTGACCGCGGCGCTCGTCGCCGGGCCGGAGGCACACCCGGATCCGGATCGCCGGTGGATTGCTGCCATGGCGGGCGGCGCGGCATTCATCGGTCTGGGGCTCGCTGCGGGTGCGGTGATCGCGGTGGCCGGGCTCGCACCGCCGGTCGTCATCGACGCGGTCGCCGGCCTCGCGCTGCTCGGCGCGCTCGGAGGGTCGTTGGCGTCCGCGACCGCCGACGAGCGGATGCGGGATGCGGCCGTCGTGACCTTCGCGGTCACCATGTCGTCGATCCGCGTGTTCGGCGTGAGCGCGCCGATGTGGGGCCTCGCCGCGGGCGTCGTCACGGCGGCAGGGACCGGGTGGCGGCGCCCCGCCCGCACCGACGAGAACGGCTCGGCCGTGTCGGCACTCGGTGCGCCCGCGCCGCTGGACGCGGTGATCGAGTGAACCGCGAGCACAACGACGCGGATCTCACGGCGCCGCATTGGCCAGCGAGCGCGCTACTGACGATCGACGTCCAGCGCGATTTCCTGTCCGGCCGCCCGTACGGCGTTGCGGGCACCAGCGAGACGCTGCCGGAGTTGCACGCACTCGCGACGGCGTACCGGAAGGCGGGGCTGCCGATCGTGCACGTCGTACGCCTCTACCTCGCCGACGGCAGCAACGCCGACATCTCGCGGCGCGACCTCCTGCGGTCCGGCGCCGTCGTCGCGCGTCCGGGAACGGCCGGCGCCGAGCTCGCCGACGGGCTAGCACCGCCGGGCACGGAACTCGACGCCGCAGCGCTGCTGCGCGGTGAGGTTCAGCAGGTCGGCCCGAACGAACACGTGATGTTCAAGCCGCGGTGGAACGCGTTCTTCGAGACTCCCCTCGACGCGTGGCTTCGCGGCCGCGAGGTCGACACCGTCGTCGTCGCCGGCTGCAACTTCCCGAACTGCCCGCGCGGCACGCTGTTCGGGGCGAGCGAGCGTGACTACCGCGCGGTCGCGGTGTCGGACGCGATCTCGCAGTGGACGCCGAGCGCCCAGGCCGAGCTCGACGGCCTCGGTATCCGCTCGGTCGCGACCGCAGACGTCGTCGCTGCCGTCGGCCGGGCGCGCCGACTCCCGCGCTAGCGGACATGCGGCTGCGTGTTTTCGCGACGACCAATCGCGGCGGGTGCGGTCCTGGTGACAGCGACGCCCGCGGGCGAGTCTGAGCCCCGGTCCACCCGCGGACGAAGGGGGAACAGTGAGCACTCGCGACAGCAGATTGGTGTCGGCATCCGCGTTCGTCGACACGTTTGGCGACGGAATGTGGATGGTCGGCGCGGGGCTGTTCTTCGTCCGCGCGCAGGGGCTGCCGGTGACACAGGTCGGCCTCGGGTTGACGATCGCCGGGCTCGTCGGGCTGCCGGCCGGCGTCGCGCTCGCACGTGTCGCCGACCGGCGTGGACCGCGCGGCATGTACCTGGCGTTGACGTTGACGCAAGCCGCGGCGTTCGTCGCGCTCGTCGGGTCGCGCACGTTCCTGCCGTTCGTCCTCGCCTCGACGGTGGCTGCGTCGACGAACCAAGGTGCGCAAGCCATCCGCAGTGGCATCGTCCGGACGATGGGGGGCACGGACGCCGTACGGTTCCGCGCGCGGCTGCACGCGGTGATGAACGTCGGAATCAGCGCGGGCGCTGCGGTCGCAGGAGTCGTGATCGCCGCGAACACGCGAACCGCGTACGACGCACTCATGCTCGCCGACGCCGCGACGTTCGCCCTCGCCGGTATGTTGCTGCGTGCGACGTCACCCGTCCCCGTCGCCGTGACCGCGGCCGCGGCGCGGCGCCTCGGAGCGTTGCGCGATCTGCGTTACGCGAGCGTCGCCGCCGCCGACGGTTTGCTCGACTTCGAGTTCATTGTCTCCGGGTTTCTGCTGCCGTTGTGGGTGGTGCTGCACACGCATGCGCCGCGGTGGCTTGCGAGCCCGCTGCTGTTGCTGAACACGGCGGTCGTCGTCGTTTTCCAGGTGCGGTTCTCTGCTGCGGCGAACGATCCGGCGGGCGCGGCGAGGTCCTACCGTCGCGCGGGCGTCGCGCTCGCCGGCGCCGCCGTGCTCTTCGGCGTGTCGGGTCAGGTTCCGGCTGTGGCGGCGGCCGCGCTGCTGATCGCGGCGATGGCGGTCCATTCTCTGGGCGAGCTTATGCACGCCTCCGGCGCATTCGGCCTGTCCTACGGGTTGGCACCGCAGCATGCGGTGTCGGAGTACCAGGCCGTGTGGTCGCTCGGGATGGGGTTGGCGCGCGCGCTGGGCCCGGCGGTGCTGACCTTCGTCTGCCTGCGGGGTGGCCTCGCCGGTTGGGTGACGCTCGCAGCGGCGTTCGCGGTCACGGGCGCGGCGATGCCGCGTCTCGCTCGACGCGCCGAATGCCGGCAACCGCTGCCGGCGCAGCAGGCGGTCACGCAGCCGGCGCAGGCAGCGTGCTGACCCCACGCGCGTGATCGCGCCCGGCCGTCACGCGCCGGTCGGGGTGCGGCGCAGCTCGGCGACCGGCGCGGCCGGGTACGACGCGTCGTAGCTGCGCCACGCGCGGGCGAGACGGGCCGCGCCTTCGCGCAGGACGTCGGCGGGCTTGCCGTAGGCGATCCGCAAGCAGTCGAGCTGCTCGCCGTCAGCGCAGTGCACGCTGCCCGGGGTGAAGTCGACGCCGTGGCGGACCGCGTGCTGGTTGAACGCGTCGGCGTCGCCGCGCGGCAGCCGGACCCATAGCGCGAGCCCGCTGTCCGGTGGTCGCCAGGTCCACTCCGGCAGCAGCCGGGCCAGTTCGTCCTGCAACGTGTCGGCCTGCGCGCGCAGGGTCGCGCGGCGGGTAGCGGCGATCTCGTCGAGCCGATCCATGACGGTGCACGCGGTGACTTGCGGCTGTACGGCGCTGCCGAAGTCGGTCGCTGCCTTCAGCCGCGCGATCCGGTCGATCACGTCCGCCGGACCACGCATCCAGCCGGTTCGCAGCCCACCCCACGCGACCTTGCTCAGTGACCCCAACGTGATGACGCGACCGGACCGGCTGAACGCGGCGACGGGCGGGATGCGACGGTCGTCGAACGCGGTGTCAGCGAGGATGTTGTCCTCGACCAGGTACACCTCGTGCGCGTCGATGGCCTCGCCGATCTCGCGTCGTCGCCGCTCGGTCATCACCGTGCCGAGCGGATTGTGGCCGGCCGGCATCAGATAGACGAGGCGCGGAGCGTTGGCGGTTATCGCGGCGCGCAGCCGCGACACGTTCGGCCAGTCGGTCGCCGGCGGCACGGTGACGAGCCGCGCGCCGGTCCGGCTGAACGCGTCCACCGCGCCCGGGTACGTGGGGCTCTCTACGATGACGGCGTCGCCCGGTTTGAGGACGAGCTGCGCGATGAGGCTGATCGCCTGCTGCGCACCACCGGTGACCGCGACCTGCTCGACCGCCGTGTCGACGCCGCGCTCCGCGTAGTACATCGTGATCCGGTGCCGCAGTGCGGGCAGGCCCAGGAGCAGGTAGCCGTGGCCGCCGCCGAGCCGCTCGAGCGCGTCGCGTGACGGGGCGGCGAACACCTCGTCCGGCAGGTCGGGCATCGCCGAGACCGCGCTGATGCTCAGGTCGATGACGCCTTGCGTGTCCTCGAGCAGCCGCGCGGACAACGCGCGGGAACGGCCCGCGGTACCGGGCTCGTTGAGCCGGCCGATCGGGCGGGCCGCGTCGAGCCGGATCCACGTCCCGCTGCCCTGGCGGCTGTCCGCCCAGCCGAGCTCACGCAGCCGCTCGTAGGCGGCCATGACGGTGCCGCGGCTGACCGCGAGGCTCTTCGCGAGTGGCCGTTCGGCAGGCAACCGCGACCCCGGTGAGATGTCACCCCGCTCGATGGCGGACGCGATCGCCGCCGCGAGCCGCAGGTAGAGCGGCCCGCCGCCGACGGACCACCCACCCAGGTGCGTCAGCATCGTCGTACGGTCGATGCTGCGGATCGGATCGGCCACGGACGTCCCTCCCCTGTCGACGCCATTGTCCGGGCCAATCGGGCCACCGGCATAGGCCAATCGAGAAAAAGTGGCCGCAGGCTCAGGCTCAGCTCGGGGAGGCGAGCGCGCGCCGGATCGCCGCGACGGTCCGCTCGACGTCGGCGGCGTCGGTCCGCCAGCCGGACACGCTGATCCGCAGCACCGGGCGGCCGTCCCACTTCGACGGGGTGAGGAACGCGTCGCCGCTGGCGCGAACGGCCGCGGCCACCTTGGCAGGGTCGGCCGCGTCGAACGCGACGAGCACCTGGTTGATCACCACGTCGTTGACGATTCGTACGCCGGGCAGGGCGGCGAGCTCGGTGGCGAACAGCCGGGCCATCGCGCACGTCCATTCGACGAGGTCGGCAACACCGGCCCGGCCGAGGTGCCGTAGCACCGCATAGAACGCGAAACCGCGGGCGCGGCGCGACATCTCCGGGACCTTCGCCAGCGGGTCGATCGTCGTTTCGTTCGGCGTGAGGTAGTCCGCGTTGGTCGACATCGCGGCGAGCAGCGCGGCGGGATCGCGGACGACGACGGCGGCGTTGTCGTACGGCGCGTTGAGCCACTTATGCGCGTCGACCGCCCACGAGTCGGCCTGCTCGACACCCGCGGTCAGGTGCCGCGTCACCGGGCTCGCCGCAGCCCAAAGCCCGAACGCGCCGTCGACGTGGACCCACGCGCGCGCGTCCCGTGCGACCGGAATCAGCTCGGTGAACGGGTCGAACGACCCGGTGTTCACGTTGCCCGCCGACAAGCACACCAGCATGGGCTCCCCGGCGACGGCGGCGACGGTCTCGCGGAACGCCGACGGAACGATCCGTCCCTGGTCGTCGCAGTCGACCGCCACGATGCTGTCGATGCCCAAGCCCAGGTAGCGCAGGGCGGTGTCGATCGTCACGTGCCGCTCCTGGCCGGCGACCACGCGGATCCGCGGCGCGCCGGCGAGGCCCTTGCGTTCGACGTCCCAACCCACGTTCGCCAGCTGCGCATGGCGGCCGGCGGCGAGAGCCGTGAAGTTTGCCATCTGCGTGCCGGTCACGAGACCCGTCAGCGCATCGTGCGGGAGGCCGAGAAGATCGACCAGCCAACGGCCCACGATGACGTCGGCGGCGTTGGCCGCCGGCGAGGCCGGCCCGGGGCCGGACAGCTGATCCCACGCGCTCGTCAGCCAGTCCGCGGCGATGCCCGCGGGGTAGGTGCCTCCAGTAACCCAGCCGTAGAAGCGTCCGCCCGCGCTCGCGACCAGGCCGGGGTCGAAGACGTCGACAAGCTCGCGAACGACCGCGTCGGCGGGTTGGCCTGTCTGGGGAAGCCGAGGCAGAGCGGAAGCGACGATGTCCGCCGCCGACGCGCGCGCGTCGACCGGTCGCGCGTCGAGGTCCTTCAGATAGCGGATCGCGTGCTCGCGCGCGCTGTCCAGCGGTGACCAATCATCCGTCTCGATCATCACCTCTCCCCTCTCCTCGACGGTATGCCGCGGCTCGGAGCACTGCGACGGGCCAACGACGCGCGATGTGGCTGCCTCAGACGTGCAGGTCAAGGGTCGCGACCGTGACCGCGGAACCCGTGAGCAGCACGCGGTCACCACGCAACTCGACAAGAACGTCGCCGCCCCGTTCGGACACCTGGCGGGCGCGCAGCCGCGTGCCGAGCGTCGCGGCCCAATACCGCACCACAGTGCAATGCGCGCTGCCGGTCACCGGGTCCTCGTCCACACCACAAGCGGGTGCGAAGTACCGCGTCAACACGTCGTAACGCTCGTCGTCGCTGCGGGCGGTCGCGATCACGCCACCGCACGGCAGCGCCGCGATCCGCGCGAAGTCCGGGCGGAGTCGCCGCAACGTCGCGGCGTCGGTGACGACGAGCGCGTTGCGTTCCAGCTCGCGCGAGCCGTGCGTCCGGCCGACCCACTTCACGTCCGCCGCGGGGAAAGCCTCGCGCCACCCAGCCGGCTCCGCAATGTCGGTCACCGGTACGACGGGAAAGTCCAACATCACTCGTTCTGACGTGTCGCGCGTCGCGATCAACCGGCCGCCGCGCGTGTCGAACCCGATCTCTGCAACCGCGGTGTCGCCGCGTTCCCAGAGCCAGTGCGCTGCGGCGAGCGTCGCGTGCCCGCACAACTCCATCTCCACGGCCGGGGTGAACCAACGCAACTCGTACACCCCGTCGTCGCGACGACGCAGGAACCCGGTCTCGGACGCGCCCAGCTCGCGCGCGACCGACTGCATCCACCGCTCACCGACACTGTCGTGCGATCCGAGGAGAACAAGACCCGCGGGATTACCGGCGAACGGCACATCGGTGAAGGCGTCGACAACGGCTGCCGAGAACATGACCGCTCCTCGATCGGGTGCGGCCCGACCATGCCCGCCCGACACCGATCCGGCCAGGTCCGGTCGACGCGGGAGTGGCCGGTCTCCCGTGGCTACCCGAGGGGTCGGAACATCACGTGCAACCCCACGTAACCGTCCTCGACGTGGTGGAAAGCACCCGGCACTGTGCCGACGATCTCGAAGCTGAGCGATTGCCACAACCGGACGGCCGCGTGGTTCGTCTCCACGACCGCGTTGAACTGGACGCCGCGAGAGCCCTGTACGCCGGCCCAGGGTGAGCAGGTGCTCACCGAGCGCACGTCCGACCCCGCGACCGCCGAGTCGCGGGGTTGACCATGAAGCTGCCGGTGGCGATGTGCGAACCGCGGCCCAGGCGGTTCGGTCCCATGGTCGCAGTGCCGAGGACGATTTCGTCGTCGACCGCGACGGTGCGACCGGGCGGGGTCAGCATCCACAGCGCACGCGCATCGACCGCGGAAATCTCCTCGGGGTAGGCATACGTTCGACCTTCACTCACGACGGTGGAGAAGATCGGGAAGATCCGCACCCAGTCGGCGTCGGTCGCGTCGCGGATGAGCACGCCGCGACGCTAGTTGTCGGGCCGCGCGCTGGAAAAGGCCGCCTCGGAGGGCCGTCCTTGGAGATGACTATTTGCCAGCTATTCGTTCGCCGGCTCCGGGGTCTTAGCCACCCCAGCCGGGCACGAAAGCCCAGTCCCACCCAAGCCGCAGTAGCCATTTTTTACCTTAGCTAAATACTGCTGGTGGTAGTCCTCGGCGTAATAGAACTCGCCGGCGTCCGCGATCTCGGTCGTGATCTCGCCGTACCCGCCCGCCGTCAGCACCGGCTGGAACGCGTCGCGGCTCTCGATCGCCGCCTGCTTCTGCGCATCCGACGTGACATAGACCGCCGACCGGTACTGCGTCCCGACGTCACCGCCCTGCCGCATCCCCTGTGTCGGGTCGTGCGCCTCCCAGAACACGCGCAGCAGCTCGCGATAGGACACGCGAGCAGGGTCGAACACCACCTTGACGACCTCGGCGTGACCGGTCCGCGCTGAGCAGACTTCCTCGTACGTCGGGTTCGGCGTGAACCCGCCCTGGTATCCCGCGGCCGTCGACACGACACCCGGCGTCTCCCAGAACTTGCGCTCCGCACCCCAGAAACAACCGAGCGCGAAGTACGCCGTCTCCCCCGGCTCGCCGTCGAGCAGCGTGCCCAGTACGTAGTGCCGCTCCGGCACCGCGAACGGCCGCTCGGGCCGGCCCGGCAGCGCGTCGGACGCGGCGATCATTTCGGTCTTCTGGCGGGAGAACAGCATGGTGTAACCCCTCCGCGATGGATGAACACCCACCGTAACGGGAACACCGAACCAGAGATTCCGGCCCAGCCCGGCCCAGCCACGGACCGGGGCAACGGGCCGGCCCCGTACGGAGGTTCCGATGGCTATTGTCGCCCCGCGCCCGCGCAGTTCGTACGCCCTGTCGAGCGTCGCCACGCTCGTCGCCGCGGCCGCCGTCATCGTCGCGCTCATCATCGGCGCGGCCATCCTGCTCAACGTCTACGCGCCGCACACCACCGGCTCGGCGGTGACCTGGGTGAAGCACGCCGGCGCGTGGCTCACGACGCCGTTCCACAACGTCGTCAACGCGGGCGGCGCCCGTCACATCTGGGTCAACTGGGGCATCGCGGCCGCGGTCTACCTCGTCGTCGGCCTGGTCATCGCCCGCCTGATGGGCGCTCGCCGCTAGAACCGCGGGCCGGCTGCCGCGCGCCACCCCCTGCTCTCAGCGCGCGGCAACCAGCCCGGCCGCACCGGCCCCCGCCGCCGGCCGGCGGCTCCACTCGACGGCGAGCATCGCCAGCGCGTACGCCGCCGGCAGCGCCGCACCGAGCAGGAACGTCGCCCGCGCCCCGAACACCTCGACCGTGAACCCGCCGGCCGCCGCTCCGAGCGAGCCGCCGGCCAGGAACCCGACGCCCAGCCACGCGAACGCCTCCGCAGTCGCCGACTCGGGCACGCCCTCCGCAACCAGCCCGTAGAGCCGTGCGAACGCGGGCGCGATCGCCGTACCGCCGGCGAACAGTACGACGACGAGCCCGGCGCGGCCGGGTGATCCCGCCAGCAGCGCGAGCCCACCCGCGACCGCCAGAACCGACAGCGCGACGCCGCGGTTGTCGGTGCGTCGGCGGGCAGCGCCGAAGAACAGCCCGCCCACCATCGACCCGGCGCCCCACAACGACAACGCGATGCCGGACGCGGCACCCGCGTGCCGGCCGCTCATGAACGCGATGACGCCGATGTCGACCATGTTGAACGCCACCGTGCAGGTCAGCCCGAGCGCGACGAGCACCAGCAACCGCCGGCCGAGCACGCGCTGCCGACCGGGCGGCGGAACGGGCAGGTCGGTCACGAGCGGCGAGCTCACCAGCCCGGCCGTGCCGACGAACGCGAGCACGCCGGTGACGAGCACGGCGACCCGCGCACCGGCGAACGCCGCGATCAGCGCGACCAGCGCCGGGCCGAACACGAACACCAGTTCCTGCGCGGTCGCCTCGAGGCCGTAGAGCACCGGCACCTGCTCCGGCGGGAACAGCCGCGGCCACAGCCCGCGCACGATCGCGACGATCGGCGGCTGCATCACCCCGGCCGCGACCGCGCACGCGAGCAGCCCGCCGTACGGCCCGTCGGCGACGACCGCCAGCGCGACCAGTGCGGCGGCGTACCCGGCCGACATCGTCAGCAGGACGCGGCGGACGCCGAGCCGGCCGGCGATCCGCGTCGCCAGCGGGCTGCAGACGCCGAGCACCGCGACATAGACCCCGACGACGACACCGGCTTTTCCGTAGCCGTGGCGTGGCGTCACGAGCAGCAGGATCGAGAGGCTGGACATGCCGTTGGGCGCCCGCGCGATCAGCGTCAGAGCCACCAGCCGCGCGATGCCCGGGGTGCGCAGCACCTCGCGGTAGCGACTGAAGGCCATGCCCCCACGATGCCTTACGGCACCGACATTTCGACAGCGGTTTAGCGGACGCGGCTTTCGTCCTGTCTGCGCTTCGCGTCGGCCGCGGCGAGGTACTCGTCGTGGCGAGCAGACGGCCAGACGACGACGCCGTCCGCGTCCGCGATAACGAGGTCCCCGTCGGCGACGACGACGCCGCCGATCGTCACCCGGCCGCCGACCGAGCCGACGCCGTCCTTGCGGCTCGCGACCGGCGTGACGCCGCGCGCCCACACCGGCAGGCCGAGTGCGGCGACCGCGCGCGAGTCGCGAATGAGCCCGTCGGTGACGACGCCCGCGATGCCGGCGGCGAGCAGGTCAGCGGCGACGAGATCGCCGAGCACCGCCGTACGCGACTCGCTCGCGCCCGCGACGACGAGCAGCGTGCCGGGCGCGGTGACGGCGCCTGCGACCGCGCGCATCGGCGAGTTGTCGTCGCGGCCGACGGCGACGACGAGCGCAGGCCCGGCGACGGTCGCGTCCGGCGAGAGCGCGCGGATCCAGTACGGCAGCGCGCCCTGTCCGGCCGCGCCGTCGGCGGCGAGGGTGCTGGAGAGCCAGTCCGGTACGTCGGCCATCGGCCTATCCTGCCGGTCGTGGCGGTGTGCTCGGCGTGCGGTGCCTGCTGCGACCCGGTCTGGTACCCGCTGGGCGCGGCCGACATCCGGCAGTCCGCGCACACGACCGGCGCCGCCGACCTCGTCTTCGCCGCCGCGCACTGGCACCCGACCGGCGAGGAGCGCGACGGCATGCACGCCTACTCGTGCGACCGCTTCGAGGCCGAGACCAGGCTGTGTACGGCGCACGCCGAGCGGCCGCCGATCTGCCGCGCCTATCCGGTCGCGGGCAACGTGCTCCCGCTCACCTGCTCGCTGCGCTGACCGCTACTACCCAGGACCTACGTGCCGATGCACAACAGGAGCACCCCGGACCGGTCGTGACTCGCGTCGAGCGGCCCGCCCGCGAGCCGGCACGTCGTCTCCGCGCCGTTCACGACGAAGTGCGACGACATGCCCGTGACGACGTAGGTCCCGCGCGGTAGCCGCGCGGTGAAGTGGCCCTGCGCGTCGGCGGCGACCGAGTGCACCTCGCCGTGCGCGGTGAACAGGACGGTGCCCGGCATGACGTGGTACGGCGGGGAATGCGGCGCGCGGGGACCGCCGGACCAACCGAGCGTGCCGCTGACGGTGGCGGTCGCGGACGGTGTCGACGCACAGCCCGCCGCCAGCGCGGCGGCGGCGACGAAGGCGAGCGCAATGGTTCGCATGAAGAGAGGACTCACGATTGGCCACTCTGGTTCGCGGCGCCGAAGCGTCGGACCCACTCGTACATCGCGATCCCGGACGCGACCCCGGCGTTGATGGACCGGGTCGAGCCGAACTGCGGGATGTACAGCACCTGCTCGCACACGGCGCGCGCCGCCGGCGACAGCCCCGGCCCCTCCTGCCCGAACAGGAAGACGCACGCGCGCGGGAAGTCCGCGGCCGAGATGACGACGGAGCCGGGCAGGTTGTCGACGCCGACGACCGGCAGCCGCGCGTCCTTCGCCCACGCGACGAACTCGTCGGTGTCCTCGTGGTGCCGCACATGCATGTAGCGGTCGGTCACCATCGCGCCGCGCCGGTTCCACCGCCGCTTGCCGACGATGTGTACTTCGGCCGCGTTGAACGCATTCGCGTTGCGTACGACGGTCCCGATGTTGAGGTCGTGCTGCCAGTTCTCGATCGCGACGTGGAACGGGTGGCGGCGGGTGTCGAGGTCGGCGACGATCGCGTCGCGCCGCCAGTAGCGGTAGTGGTCGAGGACGTTGCGCCGGTCACCGTCGCGCAGCAGCTCCGCGTCGTACCGCTCGTCCTCGGGCCACGGCTCGGGATGCGGCCCCACGCCGACGTCGGTCACCGGTTGAGTGTGCGCTTCGCTAGCGGCGGCGAGCCTCGTAGTCCTTGAGCGCGGCCTCGGCGGCCTGCAGCTCGGCGCGCAACGCGGCCGCCCGCTCCTCCACCACCGAGCGGCACGACTCGATCGTCTCGGTGAGCGCTTCGCGTACGGCGCCGTCCTCGACGAGGTCGGCGAACGCCTTCACCGCGCCCGGCCGGACCGAGACCGCCTTCGACACCCGGCGCGCGCCGCGCGACGCCTCGACCGTCCAGTCGCCGTCGGTGAACCGCAGCGTCACGACGAGCGGCGGCAAGGCCTTGCGCTTGGCCGGCGACGCGGCGGCCTTCTTCTTGACCCCGGCGGGCGGCGCGGGCTTCTTCGCCGGGGCCGGCGCCGGCTTCTTGGCCGGCGCCTTCTTCGGCGCCGGCTTTGCGGCGGGGGTGGGGGTGGGCGCGGCCGCCTTCTTCGCCGGAGCCGCAGCCGCGGCGGCGGGCCGGCCACCCCGCCCGCCGACCGCGAGCTCGCTCGGCGCGAACGGCACCTCGTCACGCCCCAGACGTACGACGATGAACTCGCCGTCCGAGGGGTTGCCTATGCGGACGACGTTGCCGCGGGTGCCCGAAGGCACCGCCGCGGACGCGGTCCGGACGACGACGCGAGGCTTCTCCCCCGCCGACAGCCGGGCCCGCAGCTCGGCGACGTCGCCGTCGGTCAGGGCGGGCGGGCCCGCGGGCGCCTTCTTCCGTGGTGGCACGGCGAAAGACTACGACCCGGCGGGAGCGTTACGCCGACCCCGGTAGCGTCGTTGTTCACCACATGAACCGCGCCATCGCGCTGCCCGCAGCGCTCGCCGTCGCCGCGACCGCCGCTCTGAGCACCGTCGCCGTCGCCGCACCGTCGCACGCCGCCGCTGCGCCGAAGGTCGTCTGCACCGGCAGCCCGTCGGTCGCGCACCGGCTCGACATCACCGTCGCCGGCACCAAAACGTTCGGCTTCTACGCCGTACCGCGGCGCACCCCCAAGGGCATCGTCGTCTTCGACCACGGCTACAGCCACACGGCGTACTCCTGGATCAAGCACGTCGAGCAGGTCGCCGAGCGCGACGGCGTCATCGCGGTCGCGATGGACTACCGGTTCCAGCACGACACGTTCCCGGCGAAGCGCGGCGAGCTGCCGTCCTCACGCGGGTGGCGGGTCAGCGAAGGCGCGCAGGATTCGATCGCGGCCGGCCAGCTCTTCGACCGCAGCTGCAAGACCGGCGGCGTCAACACCATCTACGGCATCAGCATGGGCGGCAACACCAGCGGCCTCGTCGTCGCGGCGAAGCCCAAGCGTGCCAACGGGAAGCCGCTCTTCGACTACTGGTTCGCGATCGAGCCGGCCGTCAACGTGACCGAGACCTGGGCCGAGGCGACCGCGGTCGCGAAGTCCGGCAACACCTTCGCGGTCGACGCCGCCGCGGACATCGAGGAGGAGACCGGCGGCACGCCGGCCACCGCGACCTCGGCCTACCAGTCGCGCACCGTGGTCGCGCGCATCAACGACATCGCCGCCGCCGGCCTCAAAGGCGTCGCGGTCGTGCAGGGCGTCGACGACGGCCTCGTCCCCTACAACCAGAGCCGCGAGATCGTCGCCGCGCTGCGCGCCAACCGGATCCCGACGTACGACCTGACCGTCCTCACCCGCGGCTCGGGCGAAGCGGGTACGACGCTGTCCGGCAACGTGCTCGGCGAGGTCGGCCAGCAGTCGCCGTTCGCCGGTCACGCCTCCGAGGTCAGCGACACGCAGCTCGTCGGTGTCGGCGGGTTCCAGTTGCTCGACCAGCTCTACGACCAGAAGAACCCGCCGACCTGCGGCAACGGCTACCTCGACGGCGACACGCAGAGCTCGGCCAGCGCGACCCAGCCCTGCTGACTCTCTGCTGAGTCAGCGCGCGTCGCTCGCGATCCGCGTCGCCGGCCGCTTCGGCGGCATCGCGTCGGTCGGCCACCGCCGCGGCCCGGACCACAGCGCGGGTACGGCGTCGGTCGCCTCGGCGAGCGCGTACGCCAACGCCTCGTAGTTGACCCGCCAGCCACGGAAGTGCGGCCACGCGTCCTCGGCCGTCCGCTCGATCGGGTAGCCGACCTCCTCGAGCCGCGCGACGCCCTGCCGGAACTCGTCGTACGTCAGCGTCAGCGGCTGGTCGGGATCCGGGTCGAAGTCGACCGGCAGGCCGAGCGCGACGCCGATCTGGCGCAGCGCGGTGAAGCCCATGCGCAGGCACGCGCGCGTCTCGTACCGCTCCTGGCTCGGGCACAGCGCGAGGTGCATCGCGGCCGAGTCAAGCACCGCGAGCAAGCCGACGAGCCACGACGACAACGGCTGCGGCGACCGGAACCGCACGAGCACCGGGTAGTTCGCGTGGCTCTCGGCGACGTCGGCGGCCCAGCGTTCCCAGAGCGCGTAGAACTCCGGCAGGTCGTCGGTACGGGTGCGCATGCCGTAGCGCGTGCGGGCGAGCAGCTCCGGCCCCCACGGCGGCGAGCCGGCGCGCGCGCCGAGCAACGTCACGTCGGTCTCGCGCCGGTTGAACGCGGCGTACAGCGTCGGCAGGTAAGCGATCTGCACCGCGATGACGACGAGGCCCGCGAGCGCGGCGAACGTGTCGAGCGCGGTCGGCGCGCCCTCGTGCGTCGAGTCGAACCCGAGCGTGAGCATCGAGCTCGCCGCCTCCTCGAACGCGCCGCCGAGATCGTGCGTCCACGGCCACAGTTGCAGCGCGAACCCGGTGAGGTACGACGTGAGCCACGCGACGAGCATCGCGACGAGGTAGACCGCGGCCTGCGCGGCGAGGATCTCGTCGCGCGTCTCGTAGGACCGGCACCGCTTCGTCGCGAGGGCGAAGCCGCGGTCGACCGCGCGGTCGACGGCGCGCGCCAGCCCACCGGGGCGGGACCGCGGGATCACGAGGTTGCGGACGACGCTCGCCGTCGTGAGCAGCGCGAGCGCCAACCCGAGGATTGCGCCGACGATCCGGACGACCTGCACCCGGACAGTCTGCCCCTGACGCGGGTCAGCCGGTGTAACCCCGGATCAGCGTCAGCACTTTCTGCATCGCCGACATCGCGGTCGTCGTACTGCGGTCGCCGTTCGTGAGGATCGCGAACGTGACCGCGCGGCCGGCGCCGTCGGTCGTGTAGCCGGCGAGGCACTTGACTCCGGGAAGCGTGCCGGTCTTCGCGAACACCTTGCCCGCCGTCGCAGTCGCGCAGAGATCGTCCTTCAACGTTCCCGTCTGGCAGGCGACCGGCAGGCTCGACCGCAGCAGCGTCGCGGCCGACGACCGCGCCGCATAGCCGAGCAACGCGACCTCCGACCGCGTCGTCGTCAGGTCGTCGAGCGAGAGACCGGAGCCGTCGTACGCCTTGTTGTAGGCGACCCCGGCCGCGTTGCTCGTCGCGGTCACCGCCGCGCGGCCCTCGATGCTGAGCAACTGCTCGGCGTAGAAGTTCACCGAGTAGAGCAGCGTCGTCCGCACGATCGCGGCGAGCGTCGCCGAGCTGTGGCTGGTGAAGACGTGCGGCATGCTGACGTGCCGCGCGACCTCGGTGCTCCCGAGGATGCCGACACCGGCGAGCTTGAGCCGCGCACGCAGGTACGCCAGGTTGCCGGCGGTCGGCGCGGCGAGGTAGCTCGCGGTCGTGCTGAGCCGGTCGCCGGCGATCGGGAACGGCGACAGCGGTGCGATGTCGCCCGGGATATACGACGACTTCCATCCGTAGCGCACGCGCGTCGTCGGCAGGCTGCCGATGTCGAGCACCAGATGTCCGGTGACCTTTCGAACACCCCCGTCGTGCAGCCGCTTCGCCAGCCGCGCGATGTCGGGGCCGGACAGCGTCGGGTCGCCGGAGCTGCGCACGATCAGGTCCGCGTGCAGTACTCCGAGGCTCGGGCCTTTCGTCGATCCGAACGCCGTGCCGAGGCGGCGGTTGGGGCTGTTCAGCAGGAACGGCAACGTCGTGTAGAGCTTCTCCGTCGACGCCGGCTTCAGGGCGGTCCCGCCCGCGACGTCCACCACCCGGCCGCGGCCGGCGATGTCCACGACGATCGACCACGCGTGCGCGGTCGAGGTCGACATCCGCGAGCGCACGCCGTTGGTGAGCGCGCCGTCGAGCGTCGACGTCGTCCGCGGTGTCGCGGCGGCAGTGGCCGGCAGGCTCGGCAGGACGACGACTGCGGCTGCGGCTGCGGCTGCGGCTGCGGCGGGAAGGGCGAGCAGGCGGGGAAGCATGGTCGGATTCTCGACCGCGCGCCGCGCGCATTCAGGCGAATCGCCCGAATGTCACCTGTGAGAATCAGCTCGTGCTGATGCTCGACGCCGTCGTGCGCGCCTCCGCCGACGTGGGCGCGACCAGCAGCCGCACCGCGAAGGCGGAGCGGGTCGCCGCGCTGCTCCGCGACGCCGGGCCGGACGAGGCCGCGGTCGTCGTACCGTGGCTGTCCGGCGAGCTGCGGCAGCGCCGTACCGGCGTCGGCTTCGCGACGTTGCGGGACGCGCCCGCGCCGGCCGGCACACCGACGCTGACCGTGCGCGAGGTGGACGCCGCGTTCGCGATGCTCGCGACGGTTGCCGGTGCCGGCGCGGCCGCAGAACGACGCCGCATCGTGCACGACATCTGGTCGCGCGCGACCGCGGCCGAGCAGCGGCTGCTCGCCGGGCTCATCTCCGGCGAGCTGCGGCAGGGCGCACTCGAAGGCGTGATGGTCGAGGCGGTCGCGCGCGCGACGTCGGTGCCGGTCGCGGAGGTACGCCGGGCCGCGATGCTGTGCGGCGCGGTCGCGCCCGTCGCCGAAGCCGCGATGCGCGGCGGTGTCGCGGCGCTGGCGGCGTTCCGGCTACAGGTCGGGCGGCCGGTGCAACCGATGCTCGCCGGTACCGCGACGTCGGTCGGCGACGCGATGTCGCGCCTCGGCACCGCGGCGCTGGACTGGAAGCTCGACGGCATCCGCGCGCAGCTGCACAAGGATGGCGACGACATCGCGGTCTTCACCCGGTCGCTGGACGACGTGACCGCGCGGGTGCCCGAGCTGGTCGCGGCGGTGGTGGCGTTC
>Ga0157369_10000397_pt1 | contig 58032 bp, 54 predicted proteins | sample C25metaG_FD_113461 | JGI IMG/M metagenome (GOLD analysis project Ga0157369, IMG submission 113461) | Corn rhizosphere microbial communities from Kellogg Biological Station, Michigan, USA - C2-5 metaG | ecosystem: Host-associated > Plants > Roots > Rhizosphere > Soil | place: USA: Michigan... | reverse complement strand
TGCCCTGGATGAACCGGTTGGGCAACCCCTTGGCCGACGCGATGTGCCAGCAGGCAGTCGACGCGGCTGCACCAGCGCAACCCGGCTTCACGTTCGTCGCGATACCGCCGGAGAACAGCGTCGCGTTGAGGTCACCGTTCGCTGTCGTGATGTTGCAGCCGCCCTTGCAGAACGCCGCGTACGACGCCGGGCCCTGCGTGTCGACCTGCGTCGCGGCGATGTCGGGTGCCGGGCAGTTGGGCGTCGGCGCGGTGCGGCAGGTGCCGATGTTGTCGGTCTGCGCGGCGGTCGCGTCGAGGTTGAACACGCGGACCCAGTTGCTCGTGCTCACCGACGTCGCGTGGCTCGTCTCCCAGATCTGCGCGGCGCCGTAGATGATGTGCTGCGGGTCGAGCGGGTCCATCTCGAACGGCGTCGAGAAGCGCGGGCCGGTCGCGTCGGTCGGCTCGATCGTCGTCCACGTCTTGCCACCGTCGGAGCTGCGCCGCATCTGCCCGGTCGCATACTCCTCGTAGATGATGTTGCTTGCCGTCGGGTCGATCGCGGTGTCGAAGCCGTCGCCGCCGTAGATCATGTCGGCGCGGCCGTTCGGCAGGATCTTCGCCTCGCCGTTGTCCTGCAGGCCGGCGACGATCGTGCCGTCGGAGCTCATCGCCGCGGCGTACGGCTGCGAGATCGACAGCGTCTCGTTGAGCGACACCCAGCCGCTCGAGTTGAGCCCGCCGATGTTGGTCGGATCGCTCGACACGTCCTGGCGGTAGACGCCGCCGTCGTTGCCGACGTAGAAGCGGGTCTGCCCGTTGGGGAGGACGATCGCGGCGGCCGCGTGCTGGTCGGGGTGGGTCGTCGTGCCGCCGTAAATGCCCGGCACCGGCGGGCAGCCGTACGGCTCGGTCGCGACGAGGCCGGCGCAGTTGTTCCAGTAGCGGCCGACCGTCTTCCAGGTCGCCTCACCGGCCGGCAGGTCGCCGCCGACCGTGGTCATGTAGATCTCTTCGAGGCCGACAAGGACGCGGTTGGCGCTGGCCGGATCGACGAGGACGTAGTTGTTGTACCAAGCCTGCACGCCCGGTCCGGAGAGCGCGGTGCCGAGCACCTGCTCGGCCGATCCCGGGTTGGTCGCCGGGTCCTCGTACGTGTGGTAGCTGCCCTTGAGCGCCCAGACCAAGCCGTCGTTGAGCGAGCGGTAGACACCGTTGAGGTTGGTCGGAGGTACGGCGACCGGGGTGGTGAAGTTGATCGGGTTGTTGTCGTGGTTGAGCTTTCCGGGGTCCTGAACGACCGCCCACAGCGCGCTGCCGTCGGCGGAGTAGGCGAGCGAGATGCGCCCGATCGGGTCGGAGGACTCGCCATCGACCGGGTTGACCCCGAGCCCGACGGTCGTCATCTTCGACCAGCTCGCGCCGCTGTCGGTCGACCGGTAGAGGCCGGGCGACGGGATGCCGCCGGACCGCCAGCCGACCGCGGCGGTCACCTCCGAAGGAGTGCCCGGCTTGGCCCGTACGTCGGTGACGAAGCTGCCGTAGGCCTGGGTCGCCGGCGCGGTGTTGCCGGCGTTGGTCGGCAGCGCCACATGGCTGAACGTGATCCCGCTGTTGGTCGAGCGGTAGAGCCCGTTGCTCGTCCCGACGTACACCGACGTACCGGCGATCTCGATGTGCGTGATCAAGACGTTGGCCGGGATGCCCGTCGAGTGGACCCAGCCGCCGGTGCCGGTGGCCGAGCGGTAGACGCCATTGCCGAGGTAGCTGTCGGAGTTGGTGTTGCCCTCGCCGGTGCCGACGAGCACCGCGCCGTCGGACGGGTCGACGGCGACGGCGCCGACGGACAGCGTCGGCAGCGAGTCCGACACCGGCGTCCAGTGCGCGCCGCCATCGGTCGAGCGCCAGACCCCGCCGGCCGCCGTACCCAGGTAGACCGTGTTGCCGGTGTGGTCGCGCGGGTCGATCGCGATCGACGTCACCCGGCCGTCGACCGTCGTCCAGCCGAGCAGCGTCGGGTCGTACTGCGGGTCGGTCACGTGCAGCGGCCGCGGCCCGACGCTCGTCCACGGCTGCCCGCTGTCCGGCACCGCGACCGACGCGGGGCGGGCGAGCATCGAGCGGTACGACGCGACCGCGGCGAGATGGTCGCTGGCGCTCTCGCCGGCGTGCCGCAGGGCGTCCTGCGACGCCGCGGTCATCGCGTCGGCGGCGTTCTCGATCTCGTAGCGCGGCCGGCAGCCGTAGCCGCCGGCGATGCCGTGCACCGTGACGTCCTGGCCGGGCGGGCACGCGGCCGGCGACCCGGCCGAGCCGGCGCCCACAGCCGGCGCGCCTCCGGCGAACCCGAGGCCGGACGCCAGCCCGGCTGCGACGACGACACTGCCGACTCGAACCCCTACGCGCATGCCGCGAACCTACCCAAGTGCGTGCGGCTCACTATCGTGGCGCGGTGGGTCAGCCGGAGGTCGACGTGGTCGTGGTCGGCGGCGGGCCGGCCGGGCTGGCGACCGCGGCCGAGGCCGCGCGCGGCGGGCTGCGGACGGTCGTGTTGGAGCGCGGCCATGCCCTCGGCGAGCCGGTGCGCACCAGCGGCGGCTCGTTCGTCAAGCCGCTCCGCGCGCTCGGCGTCCCCTCGCGCTGCTGGCACCCGGTCCACCGCATCCGCGTGATCGGGCCGACGACCGACGTGACGAAGCGCTACCGGCGCGCCCTCGGCTGCGTCCTCGACGTCCGCGCGACGTACCAGTGGCTCGGCCAGCAGGCGGTCGAGGCGGGCGCGGAGATCCGGCTGAAGGCGCACGTCGAGGGGGCACTGACCGACGGGGCGCGGACGGTCGGCGTACGCGCGCGCGACCCGTTCTGCGGCGCGTACGAGCAACCCGCGCGGGTCGTCGTGGACGCGAGCGGCCACACCGGATTCCTGTCCCGCGCGGCCGGCATGCGCCCGGGCAACGAGCGCAGCGCGGTCGGCCTGGAGCTGGAGCTGCACGCCCCCGGCTACGACCAGGACGAGGCGGTCTTCTGGCTCGGCGACGCGATCTCGCCGGGCGGCTACGGCTGGGCGTTCCCGGTCGGCAGCGGCCGGGTCCGGCTCGGGGTCGGCGTCGTACGGCCGGACAGCGACGCCGAGCCGCGGGTCCTGCTCGACCGGCTGCTCGGCGCGTTCGGCGCGCTGACCTCGACCGGCTCACCGGTCGGCCCGATCGAGTCGCACAGCGGCCTGATGCCGGTGCTGCCGCCGTCCGCGGCGCAGCTCGTCGGCGACGGCCTGGTCTCCGTCGGCGACGCCGCCGGGCAGGGCTCGACGCTGCTCGGCGAGGGCATCCGTTATGCCATCGCCGCCGGGCGGCTGGCCGGCCGGGCCATCGCGACCGGCGATCTCGGGTCGTACCCGCGCGAGTGGCGCCGCCGCACCGGCCGCGACTTCGCGATCGCGTACGCCGTGAACACCCGCATCTGCGCGTACGGCGACGCCGACTGGGATCGCGTCATCCGGCGGCTCGACAAGCTCTCGCCGCGGCAGGCGGCGTGGGTGTTCGCGACCGACTTCCGGCCCCGGCACGCGGTCGGTGCGCTGGTCACCGATCCGTCGCTGGTGGCGAGCCTGGTGCGGGCCGCGGTACGGCGGCGGTCAGGCGGCGATGCGTAGGTCGCGGAGCAGCTTCGCGACGTGGCCGGTGGCCTTGACGTTGTGGAACGCGTGCTCGACCCGGCCGGCGGGATCCACGATCACCGTCGAGCGGATCACCCCGGTCACCTTCTTGCCGTAGAGCGTCTTCTCGCCCCAGGCGCCGTACGACGTGAGCACCTGCTTGGCCGGGTCGGAGAGCAGCGGGAACGTGAGGCCGTGCGTGTCGCGGAACTCGCGCAGCTTGGCCGGCTGGTCCGGCGAGATGCCGAGTACGGCGAGGCCGGAGTCGCGGAAGACCGCGAGGTTGTCGCGGAAGTCGCACGCCTGCGTCGTACATCCCGGGGTGAGCGCGGCGGGGTAGAAGTAGAGGACGACGTGCTGCCCGCGGTAGGTCATGAGCGAGACCGGTTGCTCGTCGGCGTCGGGCAGGGTGAAGTCCGGGGCGATGTCGCCGGCAACGAGGGCCATGCCTGGACGCTAGCGAACGCGAAGCCGGGGTAGGGACCGAGCCATGGCCGATGAGAGACTGCCGGGCAGCGCCGCGGACGAGGGCGCGGACGAGGGAGATGACGTGGCGGCGACGACCCGGGATCCGGACGCGATCCAGAAAGAGATCGAGCAGACGCGAGCCGAGCTCGCCGAGACGATCGACGCGATCGCCGACCGGATCAGCCCGAAGCGCGCGGCTAGCCGCGGCGCGCAGGCGGTGAAGGCGCAGGTGTCCTCGGTCCTCGGTGGCGGTGGCGGTGACGGCAAGGCGCCCGCCGCGGTGATCGACGCCCCGCCGCGGGCCGCATCGAGTCCGGACCCGGCCGCGCGGACGGCCGCCGTACGCGAGATCGCGCACACCGGCGGCGGCGCGGCGCACACGGGCACCCGCGAGTTCACGATCTCGCGCAGGTTGCGGACCGACCGGGTGCTGCTGGCGGTCGGCGCGGCGGCAGCCGTGGTCGGCCTCGTCGTCCTGCGCCGGTCGAAACGCTGAACGCAGGCAACGTGAAGGGCCCGCCACGCGACGCGTGACGGGCCCTTTCGACGTAAGGGGGTTTTGTGTCTAGCCGAGCAGGGCGGTCAGCTCCGCGTCCCAGTCGACCCGGTCCATCTCGGCGCCGGTCGGCACGAGCGCGAACGTCTCGACCAGGAACTCGACCACGCGGTCGGTCGAGACCAGCATCGTGGCGAGGCAGTCGGTCGCGAGGGTGACGCGCAGGGTGCGCTCCTCGGTACCGAAGCCGTGCGACACGTCCGGCTCGATCGTGATGTCGCCCTCGCCCGCGGGGGCGGAGACGCCGGCCGAGAGCAGGTCACGGGCGAAGGTCCAGACGACCGGCTCGCCGCACTCCACGCCGATGGCGAGGGAGACCGCGAACGGGTCGGAGGGGTCGTAGCGCAGCTCGCCGGACAGCTCCGCCTCGCCGGTGCCGGTCGTGACGGTCAGGGCGAGCGGGGTGGTGATGGTGCGCGGCAGGTGCAGCATTTCCGACTCCTTGGTGATGTCGCGGACACCTACAGCAACGAGCCGGATGACCGTGGGTAACGGCGGGTTCGAGGTCGGCGAAAAAGTCGTGTCACAGGTCCGGAAAAATCGGATCTCACGCTCGCCGCCGAGCGCATCTGCCCGACTTGTCAGCGCCTCCGGTGGCTATGGCGACACCACGTGCTGACAACTCCGCGGCGCTCGGCCAGCACCGGCGGAGCAAGATCATTGCGCCGCCGCGCGGCCGGGCCGCCGGCCGGCCGGGTCAGCGGATGGCGGGGACCCGCGGGCTCGGCAGCAGCTCCACCCAGGTCCGGCCGGGCTTGAGCGCGATCGGGTTGCCGTGCCCGTCGAGCAGGACCCAGCCGGTGTTGATCGAGCGCCGCTCCCAGGTCCCCCGGATGACCCGCCCGTCCCGCAGCACCCACACCGGGCGCTTCGGGCCGACGGTGACGTCGAGCGGCGAGGCGTTGCCGAGGACGTCGCGGATGCCGGTGCTGCCGATGCGGATCGACATGATGATCACGTTCGCGGCCGAGACCCGGTGGCCGCCGACGAGCACGTCCTTGGTGCCGTTCTGGGTCCGCTGCCAGCCACCGCCGCTCCACGTCCACGCCGCCGATGCCGCCGGCCAGCTCAGCGACACGACGCGGGCCGGGCGCGCGACCGAGGCGTCGAGCACGCCGTACCTGAACAGCGGCGGGGGCGCGACGAGGCCGTGCCGGCGCGCCTGCCCGGCGGCGAGGAGTACGACGGACGACGCGTACTCGTTGTGCGGTGCGGGGCGGCTGCCGTCGCGGTGGAAATAGGAGCCGAACAGGTCGGCGGAGATCATGACGGTGTTGCCGACCTTGCGGATGGGCGGCAGCGCGGCGCGGTTGGCGCCGGAGAACGCGAAGACCGAGCCGTGCAGCAGCGCGAGCAGGTCGGCGTCGGAGGTACGGGCCGAGCGGATCGGCTCGATCCGTGGCGCGCTGTCGCACTGGAAGACCGCGAACAGCCGGGTCAGCCCACCCTCGACCAGCTCCTCGACCACGACGTCGGCCTTGTCGACGCCGGCCTGCGGGCGGGCGACGTCGACGTTGTCGATCTTGACCGCGAGCGCCGGCCGGTGCGGGTTCTGCGTCCGGCCCGGTGCCAGCCCGGTCAGCGGGCAGGTCACCGGCGCGACGGTGGCCGTCGGCGTCGGCGTAGCGGTGGGGGACAGTGCGGTGAACGACGGGCTCGGGGCCGCCTTCGGGTGGTGACCGCCGCCGCACGCGACGAGCCCGGCGAGCCCGCCCAGCCCGAGGAGCGCAGCGGCTACCGGCAGTCTGCGCGGACGGCGGGGCATCAGGAGCAGACGTCCTGGGCAGCGGTGCGCACCGATATCCCGGAGCCGCCGCTGTTGCCGCTCGGCGTCGCGACGACCTTCACCCGCTGTACGCCGTGGAAGCTCGACCCGACGAGGACCTCGATCGGGCCGGAGTACGACGAGTCGAGCGTCAGCTTCGCGCCGGGCAGGGCGGCCGCGACGGTCTTGGCCGAGTCGACGTGGTCCGGTCCGTAGCGGATGACGACGTCGGTCGGGCTGCTGCCGGCCGGTGCGTTGCCGGTGCGCGCGATCGCGAAGCCGTCGCCGCTGAGCTGGTCGGCGACGCTGCGCGCGAGCCCTTGCGTGGACGTCGCGTTGAGCACGGTCAGCGTGATGCTCGACGGCGGGATGGTGACCTTCGCCGTGGCGCCGGACTCCGGGCCGCCGACCGGCCGGTCGCGGGACAGGTCGGTGAACAGCTGGGGCGCGAGCACCGGGTCCCAGACGACGACGTTGCCCACCGACGTGTTCTTGCTGCCGGTCTCCAGCGGGACGGTGAGCAGCTGCACGTGCGCCGGCGACATCGAGCGCAGGTCCTCCGCCAGCCGCTTCATCTGGGACACGCCGAAGCTCTTGTCGGTGAGCAGCGAGCTCGCGACCGCCGACAGCACGTTGTAGAGCTTCGGCAGGTCGATCAGCGTGCCGGTGCTCGTGGCCTCTTGCATCAGCGCGGACATGAACTTCTGCTGCCGCTTGATCCGGCCGATGTCGGCGGTCGGGTCGAACTCGCGGGCGCGGACGTACGCGAGCGCCTTCGCGCCGTCGATGTGGGTCTTGCCGCGCGACAGTTCGAGCCCGCTGCCGACGTACCCGTGCGTCGCCGGGTCGTAGCGCACCGGGTCGTGGATCGGCGTCGGCGTGCAGACGGTCACACCGCCGAGGGCGTTCACGATCTTCACGAAGCCGAGGAAGTTGATCTCGATGTAGTGGTCGATGCGGACGTGCGTGTTGGCCTCGATGGTCTGGATGGCGAGCTGCGGGCCGCCGATCGAGTAGGCCGCGTTCAGCTTGTTGTGGCTCGCCGGCACCAGCCGGCCGTTCGGGTCCTTGTGTGCCGGGATGAGGACGTAGGAGTCACGCGGCAGGCTGACGAGTACGGCCTTGCCGCCACCGCGCGGGATGTGCAGCAGGATCATCGTGTCGGAGCGGCGGCCGACATCGGATCCGACGTGCAGGCTGTTCTGCTGCGCGCGGGTCAGCCCGGCCCGGCTGTCCGAGCCGACGACGAGGATGTTGAGGTCACCGACGACGCCGCCGGATGGCCGGTTGCAGTTGTGGCAGAAGACGTCGGCGTGCCGGATCTTCGACAGGATCGAGTCGATCGCGATGACGCCGCTGACCGCGCCGATGACCAGGACCGCGGCGAGGCCCCCGGCAATCCACGCGGCGATGCGCTTCTTGCTCCGCTTGCGCTTCCCGGTCGGTGCCGCCGGGTCGCCCGGCCGGGTGCCGCGCGGGTTCAGATGGGGCGGCAGCGGCAGATCGCCGGATTCGCGCTGGTCGTCGGGACCGCGCGGAGGGCCGTCGTTCGGCCCGGTCATCGGCGTACCTCCGTGGGGCTAGGGCGGGACGCCCCGCCTCCAGCGACCGGGCCCACCGACGTATCGATGGTAGGCGAGCGCGTGGCGACCCCCGAAGGCCGCCACGCGGCTCACGCTCAATCACGTACCCGACGGGTGCGGCGGGTAACGTCTGCCCACGATGAGGAGCGAGCACGGGATCGACGACGTCGACGGCTGGCCGGCGGTGTCGGTCGTCCTGCCGGTTCTCAACGAGGAGCGGCACCTTCGCGCGGCGGTCGGCTCGGTGCTCGGACAGGGGTACGGCGGCGACCTCGAGATCGTGATCGCGCTCGGGCCGAGCAGTGACCACACCGACGACGTGGCGGCGTCGCTCGCCGCGGCCGACCCGCGAATCCGCTGCGTCGCCAACCCGACCGGGCGCACGCCCGAAGGCCTCAACATCGCGGTCGCGGCGAGCCGGCATCCGATCGTCGCGCGGGTCGACGGGCACGCCGAGCTGCCGCCGGGATACCTCGCGACGGCCGTCGACCTGATCCGCCGCCACGGCGCGGACAACGTCGGCGGGATCATGAGCGCCGAAGGTGTCACGCCCTTGGAGCAGGCGGTCGCGGCGGCGATGACGAGCAAGTTCGGTGTCGGCAATGCACGCTTCCACGTCGGCGGCGAAGAAGGCCCGTCCGACACCGTCTACCTCGGCGTCTTCCGGCGGAGCGCGATCGAACGCGTCGGCGGTTACGACGAAGGCTTCTCCCGCGCGCAGGACTGGGAGATGAACTACCGCATTCGCGCGACCGGTGGCGTCGTGTGGTTCTCGCCGTCGTTGCGGGTGTCGTACCGGCCGCGCGGCTCGCTGCTGAAGCTGGCCCGGCAGTACTTCAACTACGGCCGCTGGCGGCGCGAGGTGATGCGCCGCCATCCGGAGACCGTGAACCTGCGTTACCTCGCGCCGCCGCTCGCATTGCTCGGCGTCGTCGCCGGTCTTGTCGTGGGCAGCGTCTGGTTCTGGCCGGCGTACGTGCTGCCGGTCGGGTACGTCGCCGCGGTCGTCGCGGGCGCGGCCATGGAAGGCCGCGCGTTGCCGCTGCGCGCGAAGGCCGCGCTGCCGCTGGTGTTCGCGGTGATGCACATGTCGTGGGGCCTCGGCTTCGTCACGTCGTTGCGACGCAAGGCCGCGTGACTACACCGCTGGGCTAGGCCGCGCAGACGTCGCGGTCGGCGGTGACGGTGTCGAGGGTCGCGGTCGGCGACGGGTTCGGCGTCGGCACGCCGCCGCTCTCCACGTGCACCGGTACGACGCCCGCGTAGTTGCTGCCGACGACGAGTTGCAAAACACTGCCGAGCGATCCGTCGAGCTGGCGATCCGATCCCGGTACGGCGGCCGCGAGTGTCTCCGACGACTCGTTCTTCGTCGTGCCGTACCGCACGAACGTCGTCGTGTAGCCGGACGAGTCGGCGTCGCCGACACCGACGATGTCGAAGCCCTCCGCCGCGAGCGCGTCGGCGACGGTGTGCGCGATGCCCTTCTGCCCGGTTCCGTTGAGCACCCGCACGTGAATGTGGCTCGGCGCGACGATGAGCGTCGGCCCGCCCGGGGATGCGGTCGCCGTACCCGACGGCGACGGCGTCGGCAGCGGCGCGGTGCCGGGCAACGGCCCGTCGGTGCGCAGTGCGTTCCACAGCAACGATGCGCGCTGGTCGTCCCAGATGACGACCGACGCGTTGAGCCCGCCGATGGTGCGGTAGGCGTTGGTGTCGGACAGCGGGACCGTGAGCATCACGACCTTGCCCGGCTTCAGCCCGTGCAGCCGGCCGGCGAGATCCTTGAGTTGGAACAGCCCGAAGCCCGGATCGGTCTGCACCGACTTCGTCGCCGCGTTGAGGAAGCTGTAGAGCGCGGGCAGGTCGAGCAGCAAGCCGGTGCTCGTCGCCTTGCGCACGACCGCGGACAGGAACGCCTGCTGCCGTTTGATCCGGCCGAGGTCACTGCCGTCGCCGAGTGAGTAACGTGCGCGCACGTAACCGAGCGCCTGCTCGCCGTTGAGGTGGTCGTTGCCTGCGGGAAGCGTGAGGCCGCTGCCGTGGAAGCCGCCGTTCGCCGTGTGCACGATCGGATCGTTGATGGGCTGCGGCACGCACACCGTGACGCCGCCGAGTGCGTTCACCATGTTCTTGAAGCCGGCGAAGTTGACCTCGACGAAATGGTCGATGTGAATGTTGGTGAGCGCCTCGACCGTGGCGATCGTGCACGCCGGCCCGCCGATGGAGTATGCCGCGTTGAACTTGTTGTACTGCGGCGACGTGACGTGACCTTTGCTGATCTGGCACTGCGGGATCTGCACGTAGCTGTCGCGCGGGATCGACACGAGGATCGCCTTGCTCGCACCGGCGCCGATGTGCACGAGGATCGTCGTATCGGATCGCGCACCGGCGACGAGCCGGCCGTACTTCGAAGAGCCCGCGAACGCTCGCGTGTCGGATCCGATCAGCAGGATGTTCTCCGCCTTGCCGACCTTCGGTGGTTCCTTGATGACGATGCAGGTCGCCTGGTTCTTGTCGCACTTGCGGATCGACGTGTGTGTCAGGTTGCCGTTGAGGTGCAGGTAGACGACGTACGCGCCGGCGACGGTGATGACGAGGACGGTCGCGACCGAGATGGCGACCCATTTGAGAATGCGCCGGGCGCGCGGCCGCCGGCCGGAGGCAGGCGGGTTCGACACGTCAGCCATGTTAGGAAGTTGACGCCTAACGCGAGCTGAGGGTTGACGGGCGGGACGAGCTGCGCTGAATGTGCTGTTTGTCGAGCCATTCGTCCAGCAGCGCCCACGTCGTCGCGCGCGCACCGCGTCCGGTGAGCACACCGAGATGGCCGCCCGGCGCGGTCTCCAGCCGGACTTCGGGCGATTTGGGCAGCAGCGTCCCGACGTGATGCACGGCGCCGACCGGCGCGATCGTGTCCCCGCTCCCGGCGATGGCGAGCACCGGTACGGCGACGTTGTCGAGCGAGAGCCGTTTGCCGTCGATGTCGAGGCAGCCGGCCGCGAGGTCGTTCGCGCGGAAGAACCGGTGGTAGATCTGGCCGAACGTGCGGCCCGGGTAGGCGAGCATGTTCGCGGTGAAGTCGTCCACCGCTTCGATCTGCGCGAGGAAGTCGCGATCGTCCAGGTGCGTGAGGATCGCGAGCGGCTTCGTGACGTACTTGTCGACGCTCGACAGCTGGAACATTCGCTTGACGAGGAACGCCGGCGCGCCGCCCATCGCGCGGTAGGCGACGGTGCCGAGCCGGCCGCCGGTGAGCAGCGCGACCGGACGCAGCGGCGCGATGAGGGGGACGGCGGTGACGTCGAAGGGGCTCGCGACGAGCGTCACGCTCGCGACCGGCAGGTCGGGTCGGCCGGCGAGCGCGAGCAGCGTCATGATGCCGCCGAGGCACCACGCCGCGACGTGAACCGGCTCGCCGGCATCCTCGGCGGCCACCCGGATCGCCTCCGGGATCACGTTGTCGATCCAGTGCTCGAGGCCGAGGTGCCGGTCCGCGAACGCGATCGCGCCGTAGTCGACGAGGTAGGTACGCCGGCCGCCGTCGTTGAGATGCTCCACCAGGCTGCAGCCGCGGCGCAGGTCGAAGCAGCGGGCGGGCGCGGCGAGCGGCGGCACGAGCAGGACGGGCGGGCCGCCGTCGTACCCGCCAGCGTTCTGCGCCCGGTCCGGTTGCGCACGGTAGCGGTAGACGGTCGTCTGCGGCGCGGTGTGCAGCCGGTCGCGCGGCATCGGGGTCATGTCGGCGAGGTGGCCGTTGACGAGCTTGGTCCAGACGTTCAGCCCGGCGGCGACCAGCGACTCGGTCGACGGCACGCCGAGGGGGATGTCCGGGCCGTACGGCAGTCGGAGCCGGGGAGTCGCCATGGCTCCATTGTCGCCCGAAATGTGGCCTGGCCGTTAGCCGAGCTTCCCTCAGCCGTGCTGGGCCGGGATGGTGCCGAGGCGGCCGCGCTGGAAGTCCTCGAACGCCTGCAGGACCTCGGCCTTGGTGTTCATCACGAACGGCCCGCCCCACGCGACCGGTTCGCGGATCGGCCGGCCACCCAGGACGAGGACGTCGAGCTCGGTCGTGCCGGCGGCGAGGGTGAGCACGTCACCGTGGCCGAAGACCGCGAGCTGGCCGGTGCCGATGCGGGCGCGGTCGGGGCCGTCGGCACCGGCGTACCCGTCCCCCGCAAGGGCGTAGGCGAGCGCGTTGAACTCGGCCCGCCACGGCAGCGTCAGCGAGGCGCCCGGGGCGAGCGTCGCGTGCAGCATCGTCATCGGCGTGTACGTCGAGCCGGGACCGGCCTGCCCGGCGACGTCGCCGGCGATCAGGCGCACGAGCGAGCCGCCGTCGGGGGAGGCGAGCAGCGCGACGGTGGTGCCGCGCAGGTCCTGGTAGCGCGGCGCGACCATCTTCTGCGCGCGCGGCAGGTTGACCCAGAGCTGGATGCCGTGGAACAGCCCGCCGGACATGACGAGCTCCTCCGGCGGCTTCTCGATGTGCAGGATCCCTTGGCCGGCGGTCATCCATTGCGTGTCGCCGTTGGTGATGAGGCCGCCGCCGCCGTTGGAGTCCTGGTGCTCGAACGTGCCGTCCATCAGATAGGTGACGGTCTCGAAACCGCGGTGCGGGTGCCACGGCGTGCCTTTGGGCTCGCCCGGCGCGTAGTCGACCTCGCCCATCTGGTCCATATGCACGAACGGGTCGAGCAGCGCGAGGTCGACGCCGGCGAACGCCCGGCGGACCGGGAACCCCTCGCCCTCGTAGCCGCCCGGCGCCGTGGTCACCGACCGGACCGGGCGCTGCTTCGCCTGCGGTTCGGCCGTGGGGATGCGCGGAAGGGTGGTGACGTCGTCGACGGTGATGGCTGGCATGGCTCGGACCTCCTGGTGAGGTCAAGGTAGTTGACGCATCAACTATTCCGGTCCCCGTGATCCGCCAGCCGTCAAGATCAAGACGGAGAAGTTGCAGGATCCGTGCCGGAAAAGTCCGATTCCCGAGGCAACTACTCCGTCTTGATCTTGGGCAACGTGCGGAGGGTCAGTGCGCGCCGCGCTCGACCAAGGTCTGCTGCACCTCACCCGCGTTGTCCGACGTACGCGCGCCGGTCTCGTCGCGCGGGCCGGGGACGTTGCGGAACCGGAACGGCTCGATGTCGCGGCCCGGCTGGATGTACCAGCACTGCCCGCCCTCGCCGCTCTCGATCGCCGAGACGAACGCGTCGACGACGCGGTCGACCTCAAGCAGCGGGATGCCGATGCTCGCGAGCGCCTCGCGCGCCTCGGTGCTGACGATGTTGGTGTCGGCGAACCCGGGACAGATCGCGTTGACGTGAATGCCCTGTGCTGCATACGCCGCGCCGACCGCGCGCACGAGCCCGACGACGGCGTGCTTGTTCGCGCCGTAGAACGGATCGAACGGCACGGACGTGAGACCGGCGAGGCTTGCGGTCGCGACGATCTCGCCGCCGCGTTCCTTCATCGCCGCGAGCGCGGCCTGCATGCCGAACGCGACGCCGTCGAGGTTGACGCCCATCGCGAGCCGGTAGCGGCCGAGGTCGAAGTCGTCGCCGATCCCGATGCCGGTCGCGATGCCCGCGTTGAGAAAAGCGATGTCGAGCCGGCCGTGCGCGTCGAGCACCGAACGCACCGCCGCGACGTTCTCGTCGTACGACGTGACATCGCAACGCACGAATGTGCCGCTGATCTCCGCCGCGACCTTCTCGCCGTTGTCGGTGTCGATGTCGCTCACCACGACGGTCGCGCCGAGACCGGCGAGCCGGCGCGCGACACCCGCGCCGAAACCGTTGGCGCCGCCGGTGATCCACGCAACCTTGCCGTCGTACCGTCGCTCGCTCATGTCCGTCCCTCGTCAGCCGAAGATCTGCTTGTTGATCGAGCGCGCCCACGGGCGGACGAGCTCGGTCAGGCGCTCGGTGCGTTCCGCCCCCAGGTGGTCGTACGGCGCCGCCGCGGCCGCGTCGGTGCGCGCCTCGATCTCGTCGCGCTGCTGCTGCCCGCTTGCGGTGAACTTGTCGTCGTCGGTGAACACACCTTTGTCGCGCAACTGCTGCTTGAGCGCCGCCCACTCGTCTTCTTCGTAGCCGCGGGTCGAACGCAGCAGGTCTTCCGGCATCGACTTGCCGGTCGCGAGGTAGCTCACGACCGCCTCGCCGCCGGAGAGCCCGGCGAGCACGAGCGCGGCGATGTGGCCGTCGCCGCGATGTTCGCGCAGCAGCGTCGCGGCGTGCCAGAGCTGCAGGTGCGCCGGCTCGGGCCACGGCAGCGCGGCGTGCGCGGCGTAGAGCGGCCGGCCGACGATGTCGGCGGCCGTCGTCGCCTCGCGCGCGAGCGCTGCGGCTTCGGCCATGTCGTTGGAGTGGATCTCGTCACCGAGCAGTCGCGTCAATGCGGCGTCCGCGGCGTCGAGCCGTGCGGCGAGGATCTTCTCGGGTGTCGTGTCCGCCCACGAGGACGGGATCGCCTTGCGCACCATGGCGGGCGCGAAGTTGTAGAACGTCGCGATGACGACCTCGACGGGTACGACGCCGAGCGGCGCGGAGCGGCTGGCGAAGTAGCCGCGCATCCCGCCTTTGAGCCCGGCCGCGACGTAGCGCTCGCCCGCCTCGGGCACGAAGTAGACCAGCGTGTGAATCGGCTCGAGCACCCGGTGTGCGGATCGGGCGGGCGTACGAGGGGGTGCTTCGGTCGTCATGGCGGGACGATACGTGATGGCGCAAACGGTCGGCTCCACGACATTGCCGGCAAAGGTGTATCGACAGCGCGGCACCGCACGGTCGAGACTGGCCGCAACCGACCGAACGGAGACGGCCATGAGTGGAAAGCGTGACCGGCAGCAGTTGTTGGGCAATGTGCCGTTGTTCTCCGCGTGCAGCGACAAAGAGCTCGACCGGCTGGCCCGGCACGCCGAGATCGTCGAGTTCGCGGCCGGCGACACCCTCATGACCGAGGGCGAGCCCGGGCAGGAGTTCTTCGTCGTCGTGGACGGCGAGGTCGGCATCACAAGAGGCGAGAAGACGTTGGCGAAGCTCGGTCCCGGCGCGTACGTCGGCGAGCTCGCGCTCCTCGATCCCGGCCCGCGTACGGCGACCGTGACCGCGCTGCGCGACACCGCGGCGGTGCTGCTCGGCAGCCGCGAGTTCTATGCCGCCGTGGACGATTCGCCGTCGCTCGCGCGCAAGCTGCTCGCCGGCATGGCGCACCGGCTGCGCGAGGTCTCCGGGCCGCCGGCGACGTAAGCCGTAGGCGGCCCGACCTCAGCCGTAGACGAGCTCCGCCGGGGCGACGCTGGGCGCGAGCTCCTGGTAGTAGCACTCGACGTCGAATCGCTTGAGCCGGTTGGCGAACTTGAACGTGTAGTCCGGCCAGATCGTCGAGTTGCGGCCGAGCTTGTCGAGGTACCAGCTCGAGCAGCCGCCGGTGTTCCACACCGACAGCCGCAGCTTGCGCTGGATCATCTCGTTGTACGCCGCCTGCACGTCCGGTCGTACGTCGAGCGCGGCGACGCCGTGCTCTTTCATGTGCCGCAGCGCGCCGACGATGTAGGGCAGCTGCGCCTCGATCATGTAGACCAGCGACGTGTGCCCGATGCCGGTGTTCGGGCCGGCCAGCATGAACAGGTTCGGGAAGCCGGCGAACGTCGTGCCGTTGTAGCCGCCCATGCTGCCCGTGTCCCACACCTCGCGCAGCGTTTGCCCGTGGCGGCCGGTGATGCGGGCCGGGAACGTGTTGTCGGTGACGCGGAAGCCGGTCGCGAGGATGAGGACGTCGAGCTTGCGCGCGACCCCGTCGGCGGTCACGATCTCGTCGCCGCGCAATTCGCTGATGCCGTCGGTGACGAGCTCGGTGTTGGCCGCGGCGATCGCCGGCAGGTAGTCGTTCGTCGGTGTCAGGCGCTTGCACCCGGGCGCGAACGTCGGCGTCAGCTTCGCCCGCAACTCGGGGTCGGGAACCTGTGCCTCGAGATGGTCGAGCGCCATCTTGCGGATGATGTCGAGTCGCTTGCTCTGCAACAGCGCCGGCAGGATCAGGAACTCGTTGCGGTAGTAGACGAGTTGGCGGACGAGCCGTTGCAGCGCGGGCACGCGCCGGTAGACCGCACGTTCCCATGCCCGGATCGGCCTGCCGCGGTGCGGCAGGATCCACGCGGCGGTGCGCTGGAACACGTAGAGCTGCTTCGCCTCCGGCTGGATCCGCGGCACGATCTGCACCGCGGACGCGCCGGTGCCGATGATGCCGACCCGCTTGCCTTTCACGTCGTACGACGGATCCCACTCGGCCGAGTGCATGACCTGGCCGGTGAACGATTCGATGCCGGTGAAGTGCGGGACCGCGGGCTCGGACAGGAAGCCGTGCGCCGAGATCAGCGCGTCGGCGGACATCGTCCCGGCGGTGGTGTCGAGCAGCCAGCGCTTCGCCGCGTCGTCCCAACGCGCCGCGGTCACTTCGGTGTTGAAGCGCACCCGGTTCACGACGCCGTGATCCTCGGCGACCTTGCGCAGGTAGCGGTGGATCTCGGGCTGCAGCGAGTAGGTGTTCGACCAGTCCGGGTTGAGCGCGAACGAGAACGAGTAGAGGTGCGAGGGCACGTCGCACCGGCAGCCGGGGTACTTGTTCGCCCACCAGGTGCCACCGAGCTCGTCCGCTTTTTCCAGGATGACGTGGTCGATGCCGGCCTCGGCCAGCCGCACTGATGCGCCGATGCCGCCGAAGCCCGCGCCGATGACGACGACCTCGTGATGACCGAGGTCGGTCACGACCGCACCCGTTGCTTGCGGACGGACGTCGTACGAGCGGGGATGGACTCGACCAGCTCGCGCAAAGCGGCGTTGACGACCTCGGGCTGTTCGAGCATCGGCACGTGCCCGGCGCCGCGCACTTCGAGCAGCCGCGCACCCGGTACGGCGGCGGCGATCGCGCGCGAGTGAGCGGGCGGGAGCAGCCGGTCGCGCTCACCGCCGATGACCAGCGTCGGGACGTTTCCGAGCGTCGCGAGCGCGGCCCGCTTGTCGTGCGCGTCGAGGGTCAGCCAGAAGTCTCCGACGACCTCGGCCGGCGTGGCTGCCGACATCGCCTCGGTGAACGTCGTCAGCCGCCGGTCCGGCTTCACCCCGAAGTTGAGGAACCGGCTGACCGCGACCGACACGCGCGACCCCGACCTGCGCCGGTGCTCCGCCCGCGCGGGGTCGGAGACCATGAGCGCGAGCTCCGTCGTCCAGTTCTTCGTGAACGCCTTCGCGAGCGGCCCGCGCAGCCCGAACGCGTCGTCGTAGTCGCGCGCCGCGCTGGTGCCGACCATGGCTACCGCGCGTACCAGGCTGCCGAACAGCTCCGGGTGCTCGGCTGCCAGCGCGAGGATCGTCATGCCGCCCATCGAGTGCCCGATGAGGACGGCGCCGTCGTCGGCGCGGTCGGCGCAGGTCGCCTGCAGTACGGCGTAGAGGTCGCGGCCGACCTGGTCGACGGTGCGGTTCTCGCGCGGCCCGCGGCCGGACTCGCCGTGGTCGCGGTGGTCCATGAGCACGAGCCGGTAGCGCTCGGCGAGCATCCGCTGGTAGTGCCACGAGCGGCTGGAGAACGTCCATCCGTGGGTGAAGACGAGCGTCGGGCCGGGGTGGCCGTCACCGAGGATCTCGACCGCGATTTCCGTGCCGTCGTCGGAGGGCACGCGCAGGGTCGGGGTCCAGCGGAGGTTGCGGGCGTCGGGCCAGGACATGGTGAACAAGCCTCCGGTCGATTTCGAAGATTGCACGCAGAGTGCTATCAATCTCGAATGGCGTCAATCCAGGGTGCCGAAACGCTCGACGGGCGGCTGGCGCGATCGGCCCGGACCCGGCTCGCGATCGTTGACGCGCTGCGCAGCCTGCACCACGACGGCGACCTGCTCCCGACCGCGCCGCGGGTGGCCGAGCGGGCCGGGGTCTCGGTCCGGACCGTGTGGCAGCACTTCGACGACCTCGAGGCGCTGTTCGTCGAGGCGGGCCGGCGCGACCTCGAGATCGCGATGACGTTCGTCACCCGGATCGAACCGACCCTGCCGCTCTCCGCGCGGGTCGAGGCCCTCGTGGATCAGCGGTCGCGGATGTACGAGGAGATGGCGCCGGTGTGGCGGGCGGCCCGGCTGAAGGCGCCGTTCTCGCCGCAGATCCGGCTCAACCGCGACCGCATGGTGCGCCTCGGCCGCCGGCAGCTTGAGCGCGTGTTCGCGGCCGAGCTGGCCGCGGCCGCGTCGTCGTCGTCGCTGCTGGCCGCGCTCGAAGTGGCGACCGGGTGGGCGGCGTGGGAGTCGCTGCGCACCGAGCTCGATCTCGACGTACCGGCCGCGCGCGCGGCCGTGGAGCTGACCGTACGGAGACTCACGACATGACGAACTCGATGGTGACCGAACCGACCGGCCTGAGCCTTCAGCGTCTCGCCGAGCAGGCCTGGGAGCGCTTCGGCGGCGAGTCCCGGCTGCACTTCGAGGAGCAGTCGTTCACCGGCCTCGACCTCGCCGCGCGCACCCGCCGGCTGTCGCAGGGGCTGCGCGACATCGGGCTTCAGCCGGGCGAGCGGGTCGTCGTCTGCATGGCGAACTGCCCCGAGGTCGGCCTCACCTACAGCGCCGTCTGGCGTGCGGGCGGTGCGACGACGCCGGTGCTGTTCCTGCTCAGCGAAGACGAGTTGCGGCACGTGCTGCACGACAGCGCGGCGGCGTACGTCGTGACCACGCCGGAGTTCCTGCCGAAGGTCGTCGCGTCAGCCGCGGGAGTCGAGACGCTGCGTGGCATCGTGCTCGCCGGCGCCGCGCCCAGTGAGAGCGCCGGTGTGCCGCTGCACGACTTCGCCGCGCTGGAGGCCGCCGACGAGGGCTCGCTGGTGTCGCGCGACCCCGGTGATCTCGCCGCGCTGCTCTACACCGGCGGTACGACGGGACGCTCCAAGGGCGTGATGCTCAGCCACGACGCACTCTCCGCGGCCGCGTGGGCCGCGACGGCGGCGGGCAAGGAGAGCGGCGAGCCGCCGACGTCGGTCTCGCTGCTGCCGCTGCCGCTGTCGCACGTCTACGGGCTGACGGTCAGCGTCATGGCGCTGCACGCGACCGAGCCGGGTACGTCGGTGCTGATGCGCTGGTTCGATCCCGCCGGCTGGCTGTCGCTCGCCTCGCAGCATCGGGTCGAGATCAGCGCGCTCGTCCCGTCGATGATCCAGATGTTGCTTGCGCAGTCGATCGAGGACTACGACCTCTCCGCGCTGCGCCGGGTCGCCTCGGGCGGCGCGCCGCTCGCGCCCGAGGTCGCCGAGGAGTTCACGAAGCGGCTGCCCGGCGTCGAGATTGTCGAAGGCTACGGCTGCACCGAGAGCGCCGCGATCATCTCCACGTCACCGCCGGGGATGACTCGCGCGGGCAGCGTCGGCAAGCCGCCCCCGCTGGTCGACGTACGGATCGAGAAGGCCGACGGGTCGACCGCCGCGCCGGGCGAGGACGGCGAGATCTGCATGCGCGGGCCGAACCTCATGTCCGGCTACTGGAACGCGCCGGAGGAGACAAGCTACGCGCTGCGCGACGGCTGGCTGCACACCGGCGACATCGGGCGGTTCGACGACGACGGCTACCTGTACGTCGTGGACCGGATCAAGGACCTCATCATCCGCGGCGGCATCAACGTCTACCCGCGTGACGTCGAGGACGCGCTGCTCGAGCACCCCGACATCGTCGGTGCCGGCGTCGTCGGCAAGAAGGACGCGAAGCTCGGCGAGGAGGTCGTCGCGTTCGTGCAGCTGCGGCCGGGCGCTTCGTTGACGTCCGAGGACGTCGTCGCCTATGCGCGCGGCCGGCTGTCCGCGGCGAAGTACCCGCGCGACGTGCGCATCGTGGACGCGCTGCCGCTGACGAGCGTGTTCAAGCTCGACCGCAAAGTACTGCGGACGTTGCTCTAGGCCCTTGCCCGACGTCGAGTGCGACGTTGTGTGTGCCTGCGGCCCTCCCAATGACACACAACGTCGCAGTCGACGGAGGAGATCCGGCTAGATCAGCGGGCGGGCCGATCCGGTGCGTGGCTTGGCGAACCGGCCGAGGCCGCGCGTCGGCAGGAACCCGGCCATCGACACCGGGAGCGCGGCGGCGCTCGCCGTCGTACCCGCCGCTGTGGCCGCTGCTGCTGCTGCCGCTTCCGCGGCGCGCGGGCCCGCCAGCGCGCGCGGCGCCCGGCCCGTCATGTTCTGCGTGTAGAGGATGCCGAAGAGCACGAGGATCAGCAGCACCAGCAACAGATCCCGGCGGTTCTGCGACAGCCCGGTCGGCGTCGTGTTGGCGACCGGCGTCGCGTAGTTCTGGCCTTGCTGTTGCTGCCCGGCGACGACCGGCGTCTGGCCGGTGGTCGAGTCGGTCGAGACCGTCCCGGTGCCCGACAGCGGCACCGACGGCACGGTCGTACCGCCCGAGTTCGTCGCCGGCGTCGTCGTGCCGCTCCCGGTCGAACCGCTGGACGACGGCGGCGGGGTGTACGTCGACGCCGGCGGCACGACGGAGGACGTGTCGAGCTGCAGTGACGTCGAGGTCGGCTTGTCGAAGTCCACGAAGAACGGCGGCGTCGCGTCGGTGCCCGCGTCGGTGCCCGCGGTGTAGATCGCGGTCGTCTGCACCGGAACGATCGCGAGGCTCATCGTGCCCGGCGTCTGGTCGGCCGAGCCGTCGATGAGGAACGTCATCGTCTTGCCGTCGCTCGAAGGCGCACCGGCGAAGTGGTACGTCGAGCAGTCGTACGCCGGTGCGCCGGCGATGTCCTGGTTGTCGCCCGCCTTCCAGGAGTCGGCCTTGGTCGGGCACGCCTGGACGTTGCCGAGCGGCGTGAGCGTGACGCCGCCGGCCGGCGGCTGCGGCGGGGTCGGTGTCGACTGGGTGATCGCGAGCTCCAGCGTGCCGGTCGCGTCGCTCGGAATCGCGTACTCGACCGCGCCGTAGGCGACGATGCCCGCCTGCGGCCCCACCGCGACCCGCAGCCCACCCGGATTGACGTCCGGTGACGGCGCGCCGGTGCCGCCGCCGGTCGCCCACCAGCCGACCTTCATCGGCGGGTCGGCGGACGCGGGTGTCAGCACGGTCCCGCTGGCAACCAGCCCGAGCGCCGTCGCGGTCGCGGCGAACGCCGTCCGGAGCACCCATCGGCGTGTGTTGATTCTCATCGGGCCGCCGCCTTCGTCTTGCGCGTTCCCGCGCTGCGGTTGATGGTTGCCGGGTCGTTGCCGAGGTACGCCGCGACGACGCGTTCGTCGGCGAGCACCTCGCGCGGTGGTCCTTGCGTCACGACCCGGCCGAGGTCGAGCGCGACGATCGAGTCGGACACGGTCGTGATCAGCGGCATGTCGTGCTCGATGACGAGCATCGCGCAGCCGGCCTCCTCGCGGATGCGCAGCAGCAGCGGGCCGAGCGCCTCGGTCTCGCGTTGCGCGATGCCGCTCGACGGCTCGTCGAGGATGAGCACGGTGGGTTCGTGCGCGATCGACATCGCGAGGTCGACGATGCGCCGCGAGCCGGTCGACAGCTCGGCGACGAACTTGTCGCGGAACGCGCCGAGACCCATCAGCTCGATCAGGTCGTCCACCGTGAACGCGACGTCGGTCTCCGACTCACGCATCGCCGGGGTGGCGAACAGCGCGGACACGTGGTCGCGTACCTCGATGTGCCGTTCGAGGCCGAGCGCGATGTTCTCGGCGACGGTCAGCGACGGGAAGATCTTCGCGTCCTGGAAGGACCGGCCGAGCCCGAGCGCCGCGCGCTTCTCCGGTGGCCACCGGGTGATCTCCTGACCATCGAGCGCGATGCGTCCGGAGCCGACCGGCAGGTGGCCGGAGATCATGTCGAAGATCGTCGTCTTGCCGGCACCGTTCGGGCCGATGAGGCCGAGGATCTCGTTCTCGTGCAACGTAAACGTCACGTCGCTGACCGCGTTGATGCCGCCGAAGCTCTTGGTCAGGCCGTTGACGTCGAGCACCGGCCGCCGGGACGCGACCTCGATGGCGGCGGCGCGTTCCTTCGTCCGCGCGCGATCGCGCGCCATCGACTTGTTGGCCCGGTCGAGGAACACCGAGCGCAGCACGTCCTCGCGGTCGAGCAGGTCACTGGTCGGGCCGGTGAAACGGACCTGGCCCTTCTCCATGAAGTACGCGCGGTGCGCGAGGGTCAGCGCGACGTTGACCGACTGCTCCACCAGAACGATCGTCGCGCCCTCGGCGTGGATCGCACGCACCGCTTCGAGCAACCGCTCGACGATGACCGGGGCGAGACCCAGCGAGAGCTCGTCGATGACGAGCAGCCGCGGCCGTGCCACGAACGCCATGCCGAGCGCGAGTTGCTGTTGCTCACCACCGGAGAGGTCGCCGGCCAGGTTGTTCCAGCGCTCCTTGACCCGCGGGAACATCTCGAGCACCCGCGCGGTGCGCTCGCTCACCTCACGCGAGTCCTGCCGCGCGTAGAGCCAGCAGCTCGCCTTGAAGTGCTCGGCGACTGTGAGCGTCGGGAACACCGCCTTGCCGCCCGGCACCTGCACGATGCCGAGCTGCGTCGTACGGCCCGGGCTTGCCGCGGTGATGTCGATGCCGTCGAACGTGATCCGGCCGGCCTTCGGCGACACGAGTCCCGAGATCGCCTTGAGCAGCGTCGACTTCCCGGCGCCGTTGGTGCCGAGCAGCGCGACGATTTCGCCCTCGGCGACGTCGATGTCGACGCCGAACAGCACCTGCACCTTGTCGTACGCGACGTCCACGCCGCGGCACGACAGCAGCGGCGGCGCGCTCGCGTCGACCGGGCCGCTGTCGGGGTACGGCGTCGCGTCGATGAGTGCGGACAGTGCCGCGGCAGGGTCCGTCGTACGGTTCTTGCGGCGGATCATGAGACCAACTCCGGCTCCGGCATCGGCTCCGGCATCGACGCCGGTGTCGCGGCGGGGCCGTCCTCGACCAGCCGGTCGGCGACGAGCGCGGGCACGTGGATGCGCCGTCTCGCCGCTATCCGGCGCAGCCAGTTGTCGCGTTCCTGGAACACCCAGCCGGCGAGGCCACCGGGGTTGATGTAGAGGTTGAGGATGAGCAGCGGCCCGGTGAGCAGCAGCGGGATGACCGAGAACCACGTCGGCCCCAGCGGTGCGTAGACGTACGGCCCGAACAGCACGAACGCCTCGAACGCGATGACGCCGATGACGCCGGCCGACAGCGACCCGAGGCCCGCGGCGGCCGCGGCGAGGAACACGCCGATGCTGCTGTACACGTCGTAGTTGCCGGGGATGACGTTGTGCTGCTGGTAGGCGTAGAGCACGCCCGCGACGCCGCAGATCGCGCCGGACACCGCGAACGCCGCGAGCCGCGTGCGGATCGGCGCGATCGTGTACGACGTGGCCGCGCGCTGGTTGTCGCGCAGCGCGATCAGGACGCGACCGCTGCGGTTCTTGCGGAACGACTGCGCCGCGAGGACGCAGAGCAGCAGCATGACGACGCAGAGGAAGTAGAAGTTCTTCTCGTCCTCGAGGTTGATCCGGCCGTAGAGCCACGGCCTCCGGATCGCGGCCGCGCCGGTGTTGGGAAGGATGTGCGAGCCGACCGCGTAGTTGGGGTTGAGGAACCAGTACTGCACCGCGTACCCGAACGCCAGCGTCGTCACGGCGAGGTAGAGCCCGTGGATCCGCGTCGCCGGGAGGCCGACGATCAGCGCGGTCACGACACCGGCTCCGATGCCGATCGCGAGCGCGGCGAAGAAGTCGATGTTGTGCGACGCGATGAGGCCGCCGGCGCACGCCGCCGACATGCCGACGACGCCGAACTGGCCGAGCGAGATCTGGCCGGCCCAGCCGGTGAGCACGACGAGCGAGACGCCGATGATGCCGTAGATCGGCAGCACCTGAAGCGCCGGGATGTACGCGTCGCCGATGACGAACGGCAGTACGACGGCGAGCGCGAGCGCGGCGCCGATGCTGAGCACGCGGGCCCGCACGACCGGCTCGATCCGGCGCAGCTCCAGCGGGATCGGCCGGAACGTCGCGACCGTCTGCCAGCTCGACGCGTCCGACTCCACCGCGCGCGAGCGGCTGCGCCGCTGGAACAGCATCGCGAAGTAGATGACGATGAACATCGTCAGCGCGGCCCAGTCGTAGTTGCCGGACTTCGCCGTCGAGCCGGTGATGAGCAGGCCCACGCCGAGACCGGCGAGCAGCGCGAGCCCGACGTTCTCGAACCGCGCGATGACGGCGGCGGCGAGGCCGTAGAGCAGCGTGTCGAAGCCGAGCGTTGCGTCGCTCGGCACGCCGACGATCGGCGCCTGCGCGAAGATGGCCGCGCCCGACAGCAGGCCCGCGATCGCCCACGCCGCCATGTTCACGGTGTTGACCGGGATGCCGAGCAGCTTCGCCCGCTCCGCGTTCTCACTCGACGCGCGCAGCGCGATGCCGAGGCGGGTGCGCTTGAGGAAGTACATGAGGCCGAGCGTCAACGCGATGACGAGGCCAACGGCGAAGATGTGGTTGCCGGTGACGATCGGTTCGCCGCGTGAGTTGTGGTACTGCACGTTCTGCCACGGCGTCGTGACCTTCGGCACCGCAGCCGCGCGCTCGCCGAACCACACCGGGATGAAGAAGCCGAGTGCGGCGTAGCTCTGCGCGACGCCGATCGAGATGACGGTGACGATGAGCCTCGAGGACTTGTTGAACCGGCGCAGAATCACGACCTCGGTCAGCGCGCCGGACAGCATCCCGCCGATGAGTGCGATCGGCATCGTGACGAGGTAGCTGATGTGGTCCGCGGTAGACAGCAGCACCGCCGTGATGGCGGGCACCGCGCCGACCGCAGCGGCGGCGAAGTTGATGATTCGGCTGGTGCGGTAGGCCAGCACCAGCGCGACGCCGACGATGCCGTAGAGCGAGCCGAGCGAGAGCCCGTCGACGGTGTTCTTCGTCGTCAGCCCGAAGAACCACCGTACGACGAGGAAGAAGCCGATCGCGATGATCGTGCGGCGGATGATGACTGCGGGCAGCCGCGGGCTCGACGCGATGTCGAGCGCACGGCCGATCGCGTTGCCCACCGGCTCCGGCACCGCCGTGTAGGCGCTCAATGCCGGTCCTCGGGCGCCGGCGCGGGCGGCTGCCCGACCGACGGGAAGTTCATGTCGAACCGGCTGCCCTCGATCTGCACGTACGTGCCCGGCTGGCCGTTGTACGGGCTGGTCTTCGCCTTGTCCCAGTAGACGACCCGAACGTCCTGGGTCCAGCACCAGTCACCCGGGCGGAAGCCGCGCAGCGGCATGTTCGTCGTACCGCCGCCCCGCATCCCGAGATCCGGCGCCGCGGCCTGCATCCGGGCCGGCGTGAGCAGCGGGCCGGCGTTCTCGAGCAGGCTGGCGAACATGCCGTAGTCGGTCCAGACGATCTCCAGCGTCGCCGCGGCGATGGGAAGCGGCTTCGCGTGCGTCTGCGCGTTCCAGATCTTCACCGCGGCGGTGTCGCCCGGCGCCGCTTGCGGGATGTTCGAACTCAGCCCGATCGTGTTGTCGTACGGACAGTTCCCTCCGCTCGGGCACGCGACGGTGTCGCCGTTGTCCTTCGAGTTCGAATACGTCTGCGCGTTGGAGTCGAAGTCCATCGTCTGGTCGTCGGCGAGGATCGACTCCGGCCAGTAGTTGTCGGACTTGTAGGCGCCGAGACCGAACTGCGGCGCGACCGGGTCGCAGAAGCACACCACGCTCGTGGCCGGGTTGGTCGGCGTGTTCATCTTCGACGCCTGCGTCGCCGACTGCTGCGCGGCCGTGTTGATGTCCTGCGCGTAGAAGTACTCATGGCCGTTGACGGAGGTGTTGCAGCCCTTCTTCAACGCCGGGTAGAGCACGTTCTGCACGGTCGCCTCGTTGTCGGGGTCGTTGGTGCTGACGACACCGAGCTGCCGAGTCATGCCGCGAAGATTCTCGGTCGAGTTCTCCGTACCGGCGAAGGCCGCCGTCTTGCCGGCCATCTGCGCGCACCACCAGCTCGCGAACTGAAGCTGGATCCGGGTCGCGCTCTCGCCGCCGGCGTAGGAGTACGGCGCGTTCGCGTTGTGGAACTTGTCGGAGAAGCCGTCGCCACCGAAGTTCACGACGTGCAGCCGGGAGAGCTCGGCGAAGCACGCCGAGCAGACCGTCGTCTCCCAGAAGACGGCGTACGGCTTGTAGGTCGCGACGATGCGGTCCATCTCGGGGATCAGGCAGTTGTTGTCCGGCGGGACCGTGCGGCAGGTGCCTTCGACCGTGTCGACGTGGATCTTGCGGCCCCACAGGTTGTAGTGCGTGTTGATGAAGTCGGAGTAGGCGCTGTTCCACGACTTCGCGGTGTCGGCGTTGTAGTAGAGGCCCTGCGCCTTGAGGATCTGGTCGACTTCGGCGCCGTAGTCGGCGACGTAGTTGACGACCTCGATGGTGCTGCCGGTCACGCCGCGCCAGGTGGAGCCGTTGTTGTTCGGGTACGCCGCACCGGGGACGCCGGGAACGCACGGCGGGGCGTAGAAGTCGAGGTTCGGGCTGAACTGCCGGCCCGCGACGCAGTGGCTGCGGTCGCCGGGAAGCTTCTGCAGGCCGGCGCCGCTCGCGGTCACGCCGGGGCCGCCGGAGCTGCCGCCGCCGATGGTGCCGCCCTGGGTGTTGCCGCCGGTGACCGGCTGGCCGTTCGCACCGACGGGCTGGCCGTTCGCGCCGAGCGGTTGTCCGTTGGCACCGAGCGGTTGGCCGTTGGCACCGAGCGGCTGCCCGTTCGGCGACGTCCCGCCTTGGCCGGAGGAGTAGCCCGCCGGCCCGGTGGCGTTGTTCGCGTTCTGCGCTGTGCTGGGGGCGGCGAGCGCGACGACGAGCTGGGCGACGACGACCACGATCAGCGGGCCGAACTTGCCGAATGGGTTCACTGCAGAACCTCCGGAGGACGCGGACGGGGCACGGCCGGGCACTGTGACCTGGGTCACAGGTACGTTCCCATACTCCTGGTCCTGGTTCGTCCGCGCTAGGGAGGTTCAGTCCCAATTTCGCCCGTTCCTGGGACCGTCGACGCTGCGGCGGTTTGGTGGCTTCCTCCCCCTATGTCCGTCGACAACGGGGCGCGCGCGGGTTCCCGTGCCTCAGACGCGGATCGCGATCGTGTCCTCGATCTCCTGGGCACGCACTACGCGCACGGCCGGCTGACCCTCGACGAGCTCAGCGAGCGGCTCGACGAGGCCTACTGGGCGCGCACCGACCAGGACCTGGAGCACACGCTCCGGGAGCTTCCGGCCGGGTCGCCGGAGGGCTCCGGCTCGCGGCGCGGGTGGCGCCGGGTACGCGTGCCCGGCTGGTTCCTCGGCGTGAACGGAATCTGCACGAGCGTGTGGGCGGCGACCTGCCTGGGGTCGGGGCTGTACTACTTCTGGCCGATGTGGGTCATCCTCGGCACCGGCATTCCGGTGGTCATCGAGGCCGCCCAGGGCGGTCGGTCCGAGCCGGCACCGGCCCTCGCGGGGGAGCACCGGCCGGAGCCGCCGAACGACGTGAGCGCCGTCACCGGCCGGGTGGTGCGAACGGTGCTGTTCGTCGATGTCGTGGGTTCCACCGAGCGCGCGGCGTTCATGGGTGACGTCGGCTGGAACAGGCTCCTCGCGGAGCACGAGAAGCACGTCCGAGCGGCGGTCATCGGTTGCGGGGGTCACATCGTCTTCAGCAAGGGCGACGAAGTGGTCGCCGCGTTCGCCGTACCTGCCGCGGCCGTCGAATGCGCGGGCAAGGTACGCGCCGCGGCCCGGTCGCTCTCCCTGGAGGTGCGCGGAGGGGTCCACGCGGGGGAGATCGAGCAGCAGGGTCCGGACATCCGCGGCTTGGCGATGCACATCGGCCAGCGGATCTGCGCGGCCGCCCAACCTGGCCAGCTCCTCGTGTCGTCGACGGTCCGGGACCTGCTCATCGGTTCCCGGCTGCAGTTCACCGACGACGGCGACCACGAGCTCAAGGGTCTTCAGGGCGCGTGGCGCCTGTACTCCGTCGCAGACCAATCCTGAGCCCTGCGAGCAGCCGGCCACGTCCAGGCCGGCCGGCGGCGAGTCATGCGCGCGTGAGCCGGGCCCGGAGGCGCTGAACCCGCCATACCTCCGCGGTCGGCAAACCGCGGTCGGCGAGCCGCGCGCTCGCTGCAGTTGCGAGTTGCGAGCGGGTCGGCGCGGGCGCACACCTGCCGAGGAACGCATTCGCGAACACGCCTTGTCCCGCCGTCGCCACCGCTCGGGTCCAGAGCCGCCCCGACGGTGTCGACGTGCTCAAGATGACGTAGGCCAGAGCGACGTCGGCCCATGGCGGCCCGCACGCCGCCGACTGCCAATCGATGACGACCGGCCCGTCCGGTGCCATCAAGACGTTGCCGGGGTGCAGGTCGAGGTGCACGATGCCGTTGCCGCCGCCGAACGCCGGGGCCAGCCACGACGGCGACGGGGCGCGGTGGATGGCGTCGTGGAGTCCGGCAAGTGCGCGCGCGTGCGCCGGGAGCAGCCACGGGCGTCGCGCGACGTCGTCCAGCATCGTCGGGCCGTCGATTCGCTCCATCACGATCGAGGGTCCGTCCGCGTCGTACACCGCCGGGACGCGAAGGCCGAACTCCGCCAGGTAGCGCATCAGCTCCGCTTCGCGCGTCGCGTCCCGATGCGAGTCGCGGTAGGTCCGGACCACGCGGCGCCCGCCCGCGTCGACCACGTCCGCCCAGCGGCCCCGGCCGACCAGCCTGGGCCCGACCGGCCGAGGCCGGATCACAGCCTGCTGTGCAGTCCAGTGGATACCGGTGGCGAACCCGGCGTCACACTGTCGCCGACCGGAGTCGCCGCCGCGAACCTGCGGCGAACGAACAGCAGCGGCGTGGTGTCGGCACCGAGGAAGATCTCCTCGACGCGACCGATGATGATCGTGTGGTCGCCGGCGGCAACGCTCTGGTCGACCGTGCAGACGAGGGCGGCCAGCGCGCCGTCGACGAGCGCGCAACCGGTTCGGAAACAGCGCGAGATGCCGGCCCGTTCGAGCAGTGCCGTGTCGTCGGAGCGCCCCGGTCGCGCACAGGCCGCCGCGAGGTCGCGTTGCCTGTCATTGAGGATGCTTACGGCGAAAGCCCCGCTGCGTACGGCGCCTTGCGCCCACCGACCGCGCGAGGACACCGACACCAGGACGAGAACCGGGTCGAGCGACACCGATGCGAATGCGTTCACGGTCACTGCCGCATCGGTGCCGTCGATGCGAGCGGTGGCGACGGTGACCCCCGTGGCGAAGCGGCTCATCGCCTCGCGAAAGCTCAGCGGGTCGGGGCTCGTCTGGCTGAGAGTCGCACCGCCCAATGTGGTCACGGCCACGTCCTCGCGAGCCACCGGGCCACCAGTGCGGAGCCGACACCTGTCGCGGCGTTGACCAACAGCTCGACCAGCCCGCCCGCGCCGCTGGTGTAGAGACCGTGTTGAAGCGCGAACGACACGTCCATCAGGAACAGGAACGTGCCTCCCCCTACGACGAAAGCCGCCCACAGTGGCGCTCTCGCGCCGCCGTGCCGGAGGAGCCAACTGCAGCGAAAGAGCGCCAGTGCGACAACGAGGTCGGCCGCGGGGAACGCATGCTCGAACTGGACGTACAGATGACTGCGACTGGGTGCGACCAGGTCGGGGGCGAGGAACCAGACGATCCAGTAGCCGACGATCACCGCACCCGCGATGGTCATCGCCGTAGCCATCGCCGCACTGCCGTCGTCCGCCACCTCCGCCGTCGGGGGAGCGGCGGCGGTGCTGACGTTCAGCACGACTCCTCCGGGTTCTCCTCGCGGGCGACGAGGTCGTCCACCTCGCGGCGCCGCAAGCGCTCGATGCGCTGGGCGACGTGGTCGTCGCGTTCGAGCAGACGGTCGAGGTTGGGTGCGCCGAGCGGCATGATCCCGAGGTCCATCAAGCCCTGCTTCATCCGCGGCGTGAGCAACGAGATGCTCGCGAGCGCCGGCGTGATGCGGGTGAAGACCGAGTTGACGAACCGCCGCATGGCGGGCGCCTCGGTCACCGCGCGAAGGCATCGGTCCGTGTCCAGACCGACGACCTCCCACACGGGGGCGCCGACGAACCGGTCGCGGAGCAGCCGGCATCCGGTGAGGATGAACTCGACGCGGTCGTCGCGCTCGGCGTCGCTGATGTCGGCGTAGATCTGCTGCAGCGCGATCCGGCCGAACGCGACGTGGCGGGCCTCGTCCTGGATGACGTAGGCGAGCAGCTCGCGGGCAAGTGGGTCGCGAACGCTGTCTCGAAGCAGGCCGAACGTGCCGAGAGCGAGCCCTTCGATCAGCACCTGCATGCCGAGGTAGGGCAAGTCCCAACGCGAGTCCTGCAGCGAGGCGCGCAGCAGATCCTGGAGCGGATCGTCGATGGCGTACTGCCGGGGCAGGCGCAGGTCGATGAACCGGGAGAACGCCTCGACATGCCGTGCTTCGTCGATCACCTGCGTCGAGGCGTAGTACTTGGCGTCGATCGTCGGAACCGTCTCGACAATCCTGGCCGCGCAGATGAGAGCGCCCTGCTCGCCATGGAGGAACTGGCTGAACTGCCAGGACGAGTGCTCGACGATCAACGACTGCCGCTGGGACTCCGAGAGCTCGTCCCAGATCTCGGTGCCGGCCAGGGGAACGCCGGCGACGGGCAGGCCGACCGGGTTGTCCTCCCGGTGCGGTTGATCCCACTCGATCCGTACGCCGGCGTCCCACTGCCGTTGCTTGCCGCGGGAGTAGAGGTCGAGAAGCCGGCCCTCGGTCTCGCCGTAGCGCCAGCTGAAGTACGGCCCCGCCGCGGGGGCGAGCTCCCACCCATCGGCCGGCGCCTGCACTCCAGGCGCAACCACGTCTTCGGAGACAGTCATTGCTGCTCCGGGGTGAGGCTGGTCAGCCGGTGGGTGGTGTCGGAGGAGAAGTCGAGCGCACCGACGTGGCCCGTTGCGTTGTCCCTGATGAGCACGTCGACGTGCGAGGCCGGGTCGTAGTCGTCGGTGATGTCGACGTTGAGGGTCACCGAGCCGCTGAGCTTCAACGTGGCGAGAATCCGCACGCACCGGACCTGACGACCGGCCACCGTGAGGACGTCCGTCCCGCTCCGGTGACCGCTGAAGGTCGCGGACGTCTTCCCGTCGTCCGAAGTCGCCGACCAGGACCACGGTGTCGTCCCGGCGCTGGCGGGTCCCAACGCGAGAACCGGGCGCGGCATGTGGAAGCTGACGTCGAACAACCCGGTCTTGATCCGCAGGAACGAGAGCTCGACGGTGTCACCGACGAACCTGACCACGGTGTCGTTGGTCTGGTCACTGTCGGAGAGCGTGTCGTCCTGCCAGTCGTTCGTCCGGTTGGAGACGACGAGCTGGTCGTCCTCGTCGACCGGCTGCGACCCGAATCCCGCGTTCTGCTGTCCGGTCGTGTGACCGCTGTAGGTGCCCGGCGTCGCCCGGAGGGCAGCCGCGGCGGGCGACGTCGAAGCCCGAGGATTCGGTTGCGGCGCTTTCGACGACGGCGCGACGGCAGCCGGCCGCGTCGGCGTGCTCGCCGGGGCGGGGCCGCTGCCCGGAGGCCGATGCGTCGGGGCCGCCGATGTCGACACCGCTGCCGGGTGCCCCGGCGCAGCGACCGGTGCCGCCGGGCTTGCGCCGCAGCCGGCGAGCGCCGTCGCGACGCCCGCCAGCCCGATCCACGCACGCAACCGACGGCGCGACGTCCAGAACGAGACCGATGCCACCACGACTACATGACGGTTGACGGCCGCCTATCCTTCGACCTCCGTCGGCAGAATCTCGAACTAGGACGCGCTGCGTACGGCGGCCGGCCGGCCCGTCGGGGTCGCCGGTTGCTCCGCCTCGTCGGTGACCGCCGGCGCATCCGTCGCGATCGCCTCGAGCAGGCGCGCGCTCGCGGCGGCGAGCTGGGCGACGACCTCGGCGGGGTACTCGCCGCCGGGGTGCATGTGAAGCGCGTTGAGGGCCGCCTGAAGCTCCCGCGCGGGGTGCGACAACTTCGCTTCCGCAGGCACCAGCCGGGCCAGGATGTCCACCTCGTCAAGCGAAAGAGCGTCGTCCATCGGCGTCGTCCAGCGGCCGGACGCGATCGCCGTCCGGCGGAGGCGGGCATGCTCGGGGTGCACTTCGCGTGGTCGTGTCCGCGAGCCCTGCGGCAGGACCTCCTTGCACCACCGGCATATCGGCTCGCCAGCGCGTGTCAGCTGAGCCATGTCCCGGATCCTAATCGTCGCCGGTGCGGCGGGCGGCTGGGACGGGCCGGGATTCGTGACGGAAACCAGACGAGGTGTGATCTGTCTCACGCCGTAAATACGTCACACGTGCTCCATTCCTTCACCCGGTCACGCGGTGAATTTCGGATGGCGGTCGGTCACACGGGGACCGCGTCGTGCTGAAGGGCTTTCCGAGCCGTCGCGAGCGCCTCGCACACGCGGTCGATGTCGTCGTCGGTGTGCGTCGCGGCAACGCTCAGGCGAAGCAGGCAGCCGGTGGGCGGTACTGCCGGCGGGATGGCGACGTTGCAGTACGCGCCGGCGTCGAGCATCGCGCGCCACGCGAGCGCCGCCGACACCTGATTGCCGACCGGTACGGCGACGACGCCCGCTTCGCCCGGCAGCGGCTTCCACCCCGCCTCGGCGGCACCACGACGGAGCCGCGCCGCGCCGGCGCGTACCCGCGCCGGCAGCTCCGGCTCGTTGCGAAGCACGCGGAGCGCCGCGAGCGCAGCCGCCACCGCGGACGGCGGGGCGCTCGCGGTGAAGATGTACGGCCGGCTTTCGATGCGCAGATGCTCGATGACGTCGGTGTCGGCGAGGATCGCGCCGCCGCAGCTCGCCAGCGACTTGCTGAAGGTCAGGGTGATGATGTCCGCATCGTCGAGGCGCCCGGCCGCTTCGGCCGCGCCTCGGCCGAGCGCGCCGAGCACGCCGAACGAGTGCGCCTCGTCGATCAGGACAGGTGCACCGTGCGCATGCGCGGTGTCGATGACGTCCGCCACCGCGGCCGTCGCACCCTCCATGCTGTAGACGCCTTCGAAGGCGACGAGCGCCGCGGTCGGTTTCGTGATCTGGCGAAGCTTCCGGTCGAGCCCGCCGACATCGCTGTTCCGGAAGGTCGCCATGGGAACCCGGGCCAGCCGCGCGCCGTCGTAGATGCTTGCGTGACTCGCCCGGTCGAGGACGAGGAGATCGTTGGGCCCGAGCAGCGCGGACAGTGCCACGAGGTTCGCCGAGAACCCGGTGGTGGTGACGAGGCAGGCCGGCTTGCCGAGGAAGCTCGCGAGCTCCGCTTCGAGCTCGAGATGCATGTCGAGCGTGCCGTTCATCAGCCGGCTGCCGCTGCAGCTGGTCCCGTACCGGCGGATGGCGTCGACGGACGCCTCGACGACCAGCGGGTGCGTCGTCAGCCCGAGGTAGTTGTTCGACCCGACGTTGACGACCTCCGTGCCGTTCTCGACGAAGGTGGCTCCCGAGGGCCCGGAGAAAGGGTGTTCGAAGGGATACACGCCGAGGTCGCGGGCCATGGCGGCATGGCCACGTGCCGTCGCGCTGCGCGCGTAGCGCAACGGCAGAAGGTTGCTCGTGCTCTCGGCCATTACTCGTCCTCCAGCGGGACCTTGGTCACAGTTGGATGTTCCGTTGCCGACCCGCCCGGGCGGGCGTCCGTTCGAGCAGCTCGGCGAGCCGTGCTCGCGTCGCCTCCAGCGGGATGACCTCGTCGATCAGACCGTCGGCGACCGCCGCCGCGAGAATCCGTTCCGACGGCTGCTCCGGTTCGGCGCCGGTCAGCAAGGTCGCCGTGGCGCCGGACATCACGCCGATGTCCGCGCAGGGCCAGGCGAGCACCCGGTCGGCGCCGAGCGACTTGCTGTTCATGGCGATGAACGCCCCGCCGTACGCCTTGCGCATCACGACGGTGAAGCGCGGAACCTCGGCGGCGGCGAACGCGTGCACGAGCTTGGCGCCGCGCCGGATGACGCCGTCGGTCTCCTGCCGCGCACCGGGAAGGAACCCGGGTACGTCGACAAGGACGATCAGGGGGACGCCGAGCCCGTCGCACATGCGGACGAAGCGCGCGGCCTTGTCCGACGCCGTACCGTCCAAGCACCCGGCGAGCCGGATCGGGTTGTTCGCGACCACCCCCACCGAGCGGCCCTGAATCCGCCCGAGCGCGGTGACGATGTTGCGGGCCCACCGGTCGTGCAGGTAGACCGGCCGCGGATCGCCGTCCAGGATTCTCTCGATGACGAGACGTACGTCGTAGGCACGGCGCGGCGATGCCGGAAGCGCCGGGCCTCCGGGCACGTCGGGCTCGGTCGCGGGAAGTGTCCACCGGCGGGCGAGCAGGTCGACGACCTTCCGGGCCGTGGCGACCGCGTCCAGCCGGCTGTTCGCGACGACGTGCATGAGCCCGCTGCGCGCGGCATGCACCGACGTGCCGCCCAGGGTGTCGGCGTCGACCACCTCGCCGATGGCGGCGTGCACGATCTTCGGTCCGGTGAGGAACATCCGCGCTTCCGGCGCGGCGATGACGATGTCGGAGAGGGCCGGGCCGTACGCCGCTCCGCCCGCGGCGGCTCCCATCACCACGGACACCTGCGGCACGACGCCGCTCGCCCGGACTTGTGCCGAGAAGAGCCGGCCGAGGCCGCCGAGGGCCGGCGGGCCCACGCGGACGCTGGCGCCGGCGGACTCCCACAGCCCGACGACGGGCGCCCCTGCCTCGCGCGCGGCGTCGATGAGCGTTGCGACCGCGTCCGCGGCGGTGTCGGTCATCGCGCCCGCGGCTGCGGCGGCGTCCATCGCGAAGGCGTAGACGCGCTTGCCGCAGACTCTGGCCACGGCGGTGATCACCGGAGTCGCCCTTACCGGATCGACAACGAGCGTGCCGCGATCGGCCAATGCTTCGAGCCAGTCGTAGGCCGCAGGCCGGCGGTCACGCTGCAGCGCAGCCGCCACCACCGTCGTCGCCGTCATCAGCTCACCACCCGTTGGGCGAACCGGCGCCGGGTGACGGCGACCGCGATCGCGCACAGCGCGAACGCAGCGACCGCGAGGGCAACGAGATAGGCGGCGACGTCTCCGACGTCTGCGCCACCGCTGCCGAGATCCACGAGCGCTGTCATCGCCCAGCCGGTCGGCAGCACCGCGGCGACGTGCCGGAGCCCGGGCCCGACGATCGCGATGGGCCACAAGCAGCCGCCGAGCATGCCGAGCAGGATGCCGATCGGGGGAGCGAGGGCGAAGCCTTGCGCCTCGCTCCGGGCCAGCCCGGCGAGGAGCACGCTTGCCGCGCCGGCGAACACCGCGAACGTCACGACGACGCAGCCGACACCGACCGGGTTCCCCCACCGCACGTGGAACAGCGCGGCGCCGACGACGAGGATGACACTCGCTTGCAAGAGAGCCAGCCCCGCGCGTCCGCAGATCTCACCGGTGATCGGAACCCACCACGGCCGTGGCGACAGCATTGCGCGCCTGGTCGCCCCCCGCCGTCGCCCCGCGATAAGACCGACCGCGGACCCGAGAATGTTGACGAACATGAAGAGCACGAGATTGGCCGGTGCGCTGAACTGAACGCCTCGCGGTTGGTTCGTCGTCCGGGTCGGCAACCGCTGCTGCGTCACCGGCGTGAACATCTGCGCGCCTGTCGCGTCGGCGAGCGCCAAGGCATGGTCGAACGTCGACCCGGTCCGGGCCGCTGCCGCGCTGGCCGCCGTCACGACCATGCTTTCCTGCTCGATGTCGCGGGCGAGCGCGATCCGTACGGCTTCCGGAACCAGCTTCGCGTCCGCCACCACCAGCGGCACCTCGACGGGGTGTCCGGACCGCAGCGCCGCGTCGTACCCGGCGGGGATGACGACGCCGGCTGTGAGCAGCCGCCGGCGTACGTCGCGATTGAGGCCGCCGCGGTCGGAGTAGGCGTCGACATGAAGCACGTGGTCGTGCCGCAGCCGATCGAGCAAGCGCGTCGCCAGCGGTCCGTGATCGGCAACGACGACGCCGACCGGTCGACCGGTGTCAACGGCCAGCGCCGTACCGACCACGCTGATGATGAAGAACGGCAACAGGAACATGAAGAACAGCGAGACGGGATCCTTCAGCGTCAGGCGTACGACCGCCGCCGCGATGTGCGCGACCGTGCGTGCGTCGTCGCCGCTCGGAATGGAGACGTCCGGGCGGATCGCGGGCACCGGCGAGCCGAGCACCCGGCTGCCCGGCGCGGGCTCGAGCAACGTCATCGTTGCAACAGCCCCTTCACGCGGACCCCGCCGACGACGAAGAGCACCACTGCGTAGGCAAGGGTGACGAGCGCCGCACCTACCGCGGCGCCTGCGTGCGCGGTCGTGACCGAGTCGAGGAATCCGCGCATCGCCCAACCGTTCGGGGTGGCGAGCGAGACGTGGCGGATCGTCGCGGGCAACGAGCTCGGCGGGATGAAGTTGCCGCCGAGGAGGACGAGGACGAAGCTGACGACAGCGGTGACGGTGTCGAGCTGCTCCTCCCGGCGAACCACCGTGGCGACGACGAGCGATACGCCGACGGCCGCCGCGGACATCGCCGCGATGAGCATCAGCACCGCCCCGGGCGGGCCCCACGTCGTCTTGAAGACGAGCGACGTGGTCGCCCACGCCGACAGCGAGGCCAGGACCCCGAAGACGTACGCCGCCGCCAGCTTCCCGGCCACGACGGTGCGGACGGAGGCGCCGCTGAGCGACGATCGCATCAGCGTCTTCTGGCGGCGCTCGACCCAGATGTTGCGGGCCCCGAACGACACCGCGAAGAACAGGAAGACGATGGTCATCGACGGCGCGAAATAGCTCGCGGTCTTGAGCGGCTTCGTCGACGCCTGGCGCGGGAAGGGGACCGCGCCGGTACCGACGGGAACGCTCTTCCGTACGCCGCCGTGTGGTTGGCCCTCGACGAGTTGCTGCGTCGTCTTGGCCGCGAGCGTCACGGCACTCGCCCGCGTGTCGAACTCCTGCGCCACCGCCTGTGCGACCGAACCCGCGATCGGCTTCTGGTCGGTCGAGAGGACGAGCAACGACGGTGGGCGTTGGGCGTTCACGACCGCGGTCGAGAAGCCTTCCGGTATGACGAGGACGGCCTCCGACCGGCCCTGCCGGACAAGGGTCTCCGCGTGCGAGGTGCTGTCGACGACACGTAGCCGCAGCAGTTGCCGCAGCCTCGGATCGGTCTGAAGCTCCTTGATGAACTGCGCCGACAGCGCACCGCGGTCATGGTCGACGAGTGCCAGCTTGACCGGGTCGAGCTTGTCGAAGTTCGCGAACGCGAGACTCGTGACCGCTGCCAGCACGACCGGGGCGACGAAGGCGAGGACGACGCTGGCACGGTCGCGCCAGCGCATCCGGAGCTCCATCGCGAAGACGGTCCAGAGGTTCACGTGTCACGCAGCCGGCGGCCGGTGAGGTTGAGGAACACATGCTCGAGGCTCGGCTCGACCACGCGTACGTCCTGCAGCGGGATCCGCTCCAGTCGCGCGATGTCGACGACGCGCGGGAGCTCGTCGCCCGGTGTGGCGACGGTGACGCTCACTTCGCCGGCCGCGACGCGCACCTCGCTGCTGAACGGTTGGGCGACGAGCGCGGCGGCGAGGCGGTCGGCGTCGGCGGTCGAACGGAGGCAGATCGTGCGGCTGCCGCCGTAGGTCGTGACGAGATCGCGAGGCGTTCCTTCCGCGACCAGGACGCCGTTGTCGATGATCCCGACCCGCGAGCACATCCGCTGGACTTCGTCCATGTGATGGCTCGCGAAGAGGACGCCGACCCCCTCGGTGGCCAGGCGCGCAATCGTCTCGAGCAGTGAGTTCCGGCTCTGCGGATCCATGCCAACGGTCGGCTCGTCGAGGACGAGCAACGACGGGCGGTGAACGATCGCGACGGCGACGTTCGCGCGCCGCTGCATCCCGCCCGAGAAGGTGGAGACGAGATCGCCGGCGCGTTCCAGCAGCCCGACGGTGTCCAGGGCCTCGTCGACGCGCTGCCGCAACTCGCGACCGCGAAGCCCGGAGAGCCGGCCGAAGTACCGGATGTTCTCCCACGCGGACAGCTGCGGGTAGAGCGCGATCTCCTGCGGCGCCACCCCGAGCAGCCGGTTCACGCGGACGCCGACTCCGACCGGCTGCCCGGCGACCATGACCTCGCCGGCATCGGGCGCGACGAGGCCGCAGATCATCTCGACGATCGTCGTCTTGCCCGCGCCGTTCGGCCCGAGGAGCCCGTAGATCTCGCCCGGTTCGATGTCGAACGACACGCCGCGGATGACCTCGCGACGTCCCCATGCCTTCACCAGGTTGCGGCAGGACACTAGGTGCATGGCGTCGGCTGCCTCTCGATGACGGCGACCGCGCACGCGATGTCGCGGGTGTGGCTGATGGAAAGGCTCACGCACGACAGCCGCACCGGGCTGCCCGACCGCGTCGTGATCTCGGCGACGGGCGGATGCCCGCGATCGCACGGTCCTGCCTCCGGACACCGGGAACGGTCAGGCAACACGTCGACCGCGACGACGTAATGCGCGTCCGCTCCGGCCGCGGACAGCACGGCCCGCTTCGCCGCGACCTTCCCGGCGTACCCCTCCCAGCCGCGGCCGCCCGCCGAGTCCCGGCGCTCCTGCACCGACAGGTCCTCGAGCAGATCGCGTCCGGCCGACTCGCGGACGGGGACGATGGCAGAGCCCCACGCGTACGTCGATGCGGTCGTCATCGCGACCCGACAACCTGGCGGGCCTCGCTCGGGTATGGGTCCACGGCGACGCGGCTCAGCTCGCGGACGTTCATCCGCTGAAGGTCGGCGTACCCGCGGGCGAACCCGGAGAGCACCTTGCTGTCGCCGCACTCGATGAGGACCTGCACACCGAGGCCGGCGATCTGCGCCATGGTCTCCTTCCAGAGCACCGGCCGGCTGAGTTGGTCGAGCAAGCCCTGGCGCAACTCGGCCGCGTCGGTGGTCGGACGCGCAGAGACGTTGCGCACGACCGGGATCCGGGCGTCGGTGATCGTGGTGGCGGCCAACGCCTCCGCGAACAGCGGGACGGCCGCCTCCATCAGCGGGCTGTGAAAGGCGTGACTGGTTGCGAGCGGACGGCTCCTGCCGCCCTCTGCGGCGACCGCGGACGCGAGCTGCTTCACCGCGTCGGCCGGGCCGGAAACGACGAGCTGATCCTCGGCGTTGTGAAGAGCGACGACCAGCCGGCCGTCCGCGCACGTCGAGCGGCACAGCGCCTCGACGGTGTCGAGGTCCAGGCCGACGACAGCGGCCATGCATCCGGCCTCGGGGACGCTCGCCATGGCGCGGCCCCGGGCGACGACCAACGCCGCCGCGTCCTCGGTCGTGATCGCACCGGCCGCCCAGAGCGCGTCGAGCTCGCCCAGCGAATGGCCGGCCACGACCTCCGGCTCCACGCCTTGCGCGCGGAGGTAGAGCCATGCCGCCGCGTTCACGCAGAAGATGGCCGGTTGGGCGTACTCCGTCGACGTCAGGAGCGACGCCGGACCCAGCCGGCACAGCTGCGCGACGTCTGCGCCGAGCGCGGCCGACACTGCCGCGAGTACCGGCCGCACCTCGGGCGCGGCGGCGAACAGCCAGCCGCCCATCCCGACGGACTGCGTTCCCTGCCCGGGAAAGACAGCGGCGACCGGCCCGAGCATCAGTACCGCCGCCTGCGGACCGGGACGGGTTCCGTGGCCGCATGGCTGCCGAGGTGCGACAGGATCAGATCGCTCACGACCTCGGGGGCGTCGACCGGGATGTAGTGCCCCGCGTCCTCGACCCGGACGTACCGCCACGGGCCGGCGACGTGGGCCCCGGACAGCTGCATTCCCTCCTCGGCCAGAGCCTTGTCACCCGCCCCCCAGATGCCGAGCGTCGGTGCTTGCACCGGCGGAAGCTTCGGCAGCTTCTCGAGCTCGAGCCGCGGGTGGCGGTTGGCGCGGTACCAGTTGAGGCCGGCGCGCAGCGCGCCTGGCCGTCGCAGGTCGGCGAGGAACTGCGCGGCGTCGCGCTCGCCGTCGTACAGATCGCGCAGCAGCCGCCAGTTGTCCCGCTTGAGGATCGCCTCGGCTTCCTCGAACTGGTACAGCAGCATGTACCAGCTCCGCTCCCGCTGCTCGACGGTCGGCCGGGCGAGCACCGCGGGATGGCCGACGGACATCACGACGAAGTGGTCGACCCGGTGCGGCATCAAGCTGGCGAGCATCCAACCGACGAACGCGCCCCAGTCGTGCGCGACGAGATGCGCGCGCTTCACGCCGAGACTGTTCATGACGGTGACGACGTCGCCCATCAGGCGGGTCGCGCGGTAGTCCTCCACGCGCTGCGGCTTGTCGCTGTCGCCGAACCCGCGTTGGTCGATCGCGAACACGCGGTGGCCGGCGGCGGCGAGAGCCGGGATCTGCTCGCGCCAGAGCCGCCAACTGGTGGGGAAGCCGTGCAGCAGGACCACCGGAGTCCCGTCCGGCGGCCCGGCCTCGACGACGTGGAGTGTGACACCGCCGGAGGAGATGCGGTGGTGTTGATACGAGTCGGCGAAGTCGCCGGCGGTCTCGTTCACGAGGGTGCTAGTCATCGAGGCTTCCTTGGCTCGAGTCGTCGCCGCTGCGTGCGGATGAGGCCCACGAGTTCCAGATCGTCACGTCGCGCACGTCCTTTCTCCGTGACGGCTTGAAGTCGAGGCCGACGGTGTAGGCCACCGGCAGCAGGGCGACCTGGGTGACCTGGCGGGGAATGCCGAGTTCCTGGCCGACGTGCTCGGCGTACGGAAGATGAGCGGTGGTCGGTGTCGACCCGAGGCCTCTGCTCCGCAGGGCCAGTTGCAACGACCAGATCGCCGGGAAGATCGAGCCGTACCACGTCGCGTTCGTCACGACGTCGGCGCGCACCTTCGGGTAGATCTCGTCGTCGTTGCTCCACTCGCGGTTGAGTGCTTCGATCTCGGTCGTCGATGCCGGCCGGCCGAGCACGCACGGAATGATGAGCACCGGGACGCGGTGGAGGTTCTCGGCGAGCCACTGCGCGCTCTCGCGCGTGCGGTCGGCCCGCGACGGATCGGTCCAGCGGCCGCGTCGCTTGCCTGCCGTCGTCCGGACGTGCGCATCCCACGCCATGCGGTAGTACTTCGCCACGACGGCGCGCTTGTGTTCGTCGGTGACGACGAACCATCGCCAGTTCTGCCTGTCCTCGGCGTTCGGCGCGTGGGTGGCAAGCCGCAGGCACGTCTCGATGACGGACGCGGGTACCGGGCGATCGGTGTCGAGCCTCTTGCGGACTGCGCGAGTCGTCGTCAGTACGTCGTCGACGTCCGTGATGACACCGTCAGTCGGCGAGAACTGCACGGGCGTCGGGCCCGGCGGAACGAGAATCGACATTCAGGCTGCTCCTATCAGGCAGGCGCCGTAGACGCCGCCGAACGAGGCAGCGGTCGCCAGTGCGTGTCGGACCGGTGCGTCGTCGCCGGCCGGCAGGGACGAGGCCAACCGGCCCGAGACCGCCAGCGCTGCGAGCGCCACCGCCGCCATGCCGCTCGCCGCTTCGCACTCACCGGTGAATTGCTTCACCGCAAGCTGCTGAGCCGCCGTAGCGCCGGCCGTGTCGAGCGCGACGCTCTCGGCGGCCGCGAGATCCGGGTCGCCGTTGCGCGCGGAGACCACCACGTCGATGGACGAGTCGATCCTCGCGGTGCATTCACCGACGACCTCGGCGAACCGCTCGCCCGCAGGGTCGTGGCGGAATGCGTGGAACGTGTCGCTGCCCTGCCGAGCGTCGACCAGCTTCGCGTACGCCGTACCGCCACGCTCGCGAAGTGCCGCCTCCGTTTCGAGCAGTACGGCGACACAAGCGCTGCTGTCCGGGATGGGCGTCGAATCCGGGCTGCTCCCGACGATGCGCTGGATGTCTTCGAAGAACCGTCCTTGCTCGTCGCAGCCGAGGACGATGATGCGCTCGGCCGCACCTGTGCGCAGCACCTGAGCGGCCGTCGCGATCGCCGAGATCGCCGCCGCCCCGCCACCCAGCAAGGTGGTCGTCGGGCCGCGGAGCCCGAGCACCTCGCACACGGCACCGGCCGGCGCATTCAACACGGTGTTGGCGAACTGGTGGACGTTCACCGAGTCGGTGTCACCTTGCGACAGCTCCTCGGCGGAGAGCATGGTCGCGGCCGGTCCGGCCATCGTGGCGACGAGTACGCCGGTGCCTTCGCGCGCCTCGCGCTCGAGCGTCAGGCCACTGTCTTCGAGGCACAAGCGGGTGGCCGCCATGCACGCGCGAGTGAAGGAATTCATGTGGCGCCACTTGTTCGCGGGGGCGAAGTTGCGCCGATCCAGCAGTTCCTTCATCGTCGTGCGCGCCGCGCCGGTCGGGTTGCTGACCGCTTCGACCCATTCGTCGACGCCCAAGCCCGGCGCACCGACGAGACCGAGCCCGGACAGGTAGATCTCGCCCGTCGGGGGCAGGTCCGCGACGGCTGCCTCGCCCGCCGTCGGGCGGCCGAAGACGACGCTGACGTTGTTCCCGCCGAAGGCGTAGTTGTTGGAGACGACGACGTCGATCGGCGCGGGCCGGGCGACGTTCGGGACGACGTCGATGTCGTCTCCGGCGGCCTCGTCCGCGTTGGCGGTCGGCGGGATGGCGCCGCGGTCGATGCTCAGCACGGTGACGACTGCCTCGACGGCTCCCGCCGCGCCGAGGGTGTGGCCGACGAAGGATTTCGTGCCGGTGATCGGGACCTCGCGCACCCGCTCCCCGAAGATCGCCCGCATGACCCGTCGCTCGGTCGAGTCGTTCGCGGGCGTGCCCGTGCCATGGCCGTTGACGTACGTGACGTCGTCGGACTTGATCGACGCGGCCGCGAGCGCGCGCTGGACGGCGAGTACCGCGCCGCGGCCGGTGGGGTCCGGTGCCGTCGCGTGGTAGGCGTCGGCCGACAGGCCGTACCCGAGCACGGTGGCGAGCGGCCGTCGTCCCGCCGCCACTGCGCGCTCGACCGTTTCGAGCACGAGGAACGCGGCGCCCTCGCCGAGGTTGAGGCCGGACGAGCGCGTGTACGGCGCGCACGGCCTGCGGTCGAGCGAGCGCAGCGCGTTGAAGCCGGCGTAGGTGCCGCGCTGCAGAAGGTCGACGCCGCCCGCCAGCATGATGTCGGCTTCGCCGGCGATGATGCGATCGCACGCCTCGCCGATGGCGTTGCCGCCGGCGGCGCAGGCCGTGCTGATGGTCAGCCGCGGCCCGCGCAGGTCGAACCGGCCGGCCAGCACGTCCGCGGTGGCGTGCATCCAGATCTGGTCGGCCGGCCCGCCGTCGACCTGCCCCTGGCACCGCCCGAGCACGAGCCCGGCACGCTTGCCGTCACCGACCGAGCCGCCGTGAGCGGAGAGGCACTCCCGGATCGCCAGGCTGGAGAGCCGGACCTCGCGACTCGCCGCGAGGTCCTCCTGCTCCATCCGGTCGACCAGTTCGCGGTCGTCGACCTCGCCGACGTAGGCGTCGGGGAAGTCGCTCAGCATCGGCGCGGACGCACGGCCGATCGCGGAGTCGCCGACGATGATCCGTGCCCACAAGCTCTCGGCGTCGTTGCCCGCGGCACACACCACGCCAATGCCGGTCACGGCGATGGGCTTGGTCATCGGAAGGCCTTTCTCGGTGGCGGGTTCGTCACAGGATCGGCGTACGCCAGCTCGTCGGGACGACGTACGGCGACGGCAGCGTCGTCACCTCGATGTCGTCGACGTCGGTCGGCCCGGCGGCCGACAGCGTCAGGCCGGCAGCGGCGAACTCCTTGTCGATGCGAGCGAGTCCGACCACGGCGTCGAGCGTCGGGCTGAACTCGGTGACGAGAACCTGGCCGATCGGGATCCCGGCGGCTTTGATCGCGGCCTGCGGCTCGAGCGTCGCCGTCGCGGCGGTGCTGAATCCGATGGTCCGAGTCGGCACGCTGTCGGTCGTGTGCGCCATGACCGACTCCCGGCCGACGAAGTCCTGCTTCGTGCTGTCGACCAGCCAGTTGAACGCTGCGGTGAGGACGTCCACGCCGCCCTCGCGGTGGAGCACCGGCTGGCGCACCTCGAGCATCGCGGCTTCCAGCGCCCGCTCGCCGGCCGGCGTCGCCTCGCGGACGAGGACCTCCCACAGCTGCGTCGCCGCTTCGGCCGGGGCGAAGATCTTGTAGCCGTACTCGCCGGTGAAGCCCGAACGCGAGAAGACGATGGAGTGCCCATTCCAGCTCATCTCCATCACCGCTTCGTACGGGAGCGCGGTGACGCCGGTGTCGAAGACGCGGCCGACGACGCCCCAGGCGTAGGGGCCCTCGACGCCGAACAGGCATGTGTCGTCGCGGAGATCGCTGATCTCGACGTCCGGTGTGGCGTTGGCGCGGAAGTGCTCCAGCAGCGCGGTGCCGTCGCCGACCGACGTCTCGACGAGGATCTCCTGGTCGAGCACGTACAGCGTCACGATCGCGAGCGGAAGACCGTCCTCGCGAAGCACGAGGCTGGTCAGGCTGCGGTCGGGAGCGAGGTACTCGACGTCGCGCGCCAAGACGTGCTGCAGGAACGGGATGACGTCCCCGCGGAGGCGGATCAGGCCGAGGCTGCTGAGGTCGAACGCCGCTGCCTGGGTGCGGACGCTCTGGTACTCCTGCAGGTAGTCGCCGAACTCCCACGGCACCTCCGAGTCGCCGATGACGCGGTACGTCGTCTGCGCCGGGTGGCTCGACTTGACATGGCTGGCACGCATTGCAGTGGTCTCCGATCGGTTAGTGGTCATGCGGCGACGCTGAGCCGGCCTTCGGCGACGACGTTGCCGTCGACGCGCGCAAAGGCCCGGAAGTTGTGAACGCCGGAGAACGACGCCTGCCGCTCTACGGCGAGGACGAGTTGATCCCCGGGACGGACGATGGCCCGGAAACGGAACTTGTCGATGGAGGCGAGCAGTGCTCGGTCCCGAGACTCAGGGTCGTCGCGGGAGAGCAGTACGACGCCGACGAGCTGCGCGCACGCCTCGACGATCAGCACACCCGGCATCACCGAAGTCCGCGGGAAATGACCGGCGAAGTGCGGTTCTGCGACGGTGACGTTCTTGAGGCCGGTCGCGCTCTCGCCGGGCTCCAGCTCGAGAACGCGGTCGAGGTACAGGAACGGCCAGGAATGCGGGAGAAGAGCGCGAATCCCGTCACTGTCGAGTGTCGTGAGCGGTGCGGTGATCGTCATCGGAGCGGCTTATCCGACCACTGCGTCGACGATGGAGCCGCGCTCTTCGAGGATCCGAGCGGCCAGCGTGCCGACGCTGCCGAACGCGGCGCGGTCGTCGTCAGTGAGCGCCAGGTCGAAGTCGGCCTCCAGGCCGAGCATCAACTCGAGCGTGTCGACGCTGTCGAGCTCCAAGCCGCGCCCGAACAGCGGCTGGTCATCGGTGATCCAATCCGGGTCGATGGGCAGATCGAGCCGGTCGACGATCATCCGCTTGATGGCGTCACACAGACCCTGGCGTTCCTTCGCGGCCATCTTCAGCGTTTCGAGATCCACTTGACTCTCCTCCTGAATGAATGCAGTCACTTGACGACGATTCCGCCGTCGATCACGACGTTCGATCCGGTCATGTAGCTGGCGGACGACGAAGCGACGAAAACGATCGCGTTGGCGATCTCCTCCGGCTCCGCGACCCGGCCCAGCGGGATCTGCTCGGCGAAGTGCTCCCGCGGCAAGCCCCGGATCATGTCCGTCGCGACGTAGCCGGGGGACACCGCGTTGACACGGATGTTGTACGGCGCGGCTTCGAGCGCGAGCGCCTGCGTCATGCTGATGACGCCGGCCTTCGCGGCGCAGTAGTTCGACTGGCCTCTGCCGCCGCGCAGCGCCAGCGCGCTGGACACGTTGACGATGCTCCCTCGGCGCTGGTTCGCCATGATGCGCATCGCCTCGCGGCAGCAGAGGAACGGCCCCGCCAGATCGATGTCGACGACCTCGGAGAACCGCGCCTTGCTCATCGCCGCCAGCAACCCGATGCTCGTGACGCCGGCGTTGTTGACCACCACGTCGAGGCGCCCGTAGGACCGGCGCAGGCCGCGGAAGGCACCGCGAACGCTCTCCTCCGAGGCCAGGTCCATGTGCACGGCTTCGCCGCGACCGCCGGCGGCCTGCACCGCGTCGACCGTCTCCTTGGCTTGGGCCTCGTCGTTGCGGTAGGTGAGGACGACGTTGGCGCCCTCACGGCCGAAGGCGATCGCGACGGCCCGGCCGATTCCCCGGCTGCCGCCGGTCACGAGCACGACGTCGGAGTCGTCGAACAGCTTCATCGCACCGGTCCGATCTGCCGGGGGCGAGCGGCGACGGCCACTGCGTACGTGTCGGTCGACAGCACCGCGAGCGACGCCTCGCCACCGTCGACGCCGCTGACCTTCCCGAATGCCGGGGAATGCGATTGCTGCGGCTCGAGGGAGACGGCGATGTCGCCGATGACGTCGGCGAGCCGCTGCTTCAGTTGCGGATGCGGGATGCGGTCGTTCAACGAGACGACGATCGCGCCGAAGCCCGTCTCCGGGCGCCGGCCGGCCAGCTTGACCCCGCACTCCTTGGCGGCCCACATCGCTGCCGCGAACGGCTGCCGCGCGGGCTCGGCGACCGCGGCGATCTCGGCGCGCTCCGCGGGTGCGCAGAAGCGGTGCAGCCATTGGTCGATCGCGCCGTGCGCGAACCTCGTCCGCGGCACGACGTCGACCGCCACATCGACCGCTACGTCGACCGATTCGGTGCACTGACTCATGACGCGAGCAGCCGATCGCTGAGGTACTCGGCGAACGGCAGGTCGGGGAGCCACTCCGGACCGGCCATGGCGACGAGCAGGAAGATCGCGTGAGCCGGGTTCTCCGCGATCAGCTCCATCGCGCGCTTGCGGCGCAGCATCGCCTCCGGGCCGAACTCGATGTACAGCGACGCCATGAGGTCCGCGCAGAGGTGCAGCCGGTGCATGCGCTGGCGGCGTTCCTCGGCGTACCCCTTGAGGCTGTCGCGGCCCCAGTCGCCGTTGGTCAGGAGCAGTTCGCTCAGCATCCGCGCGTCGCGCAGGCTGTTGGCGAGGCCGGTGCCGAGCACGGTGTCGGTCATCCCGGCCTCGTCACCGATCAGTACGACGCCGTCGCCGATCGGCATGTCCACCACGGTGTTGACCGTCTTGAAGCACGACAGCCTGCCGGCCTGGCGAGCCTGTGCGATCACGTCGCCGAGGGGGAGGCAGGGCAGCCGGAAGGCCTCGACGAACTTGCGGAACGTGTCGCCGCCGGAGAAACGCTTCTGCGTCTCGGCGGCGTAGCTGAGATAGAGCCGCGCTCGACCGCCGCCCTGCGGGAAGACGAAGAACTGGACGTCGCCGTGGCTTCCCATCGCCTGCGTGTCGTCGGGCCAGTCCTCGATGCCCTCGACGGCGACCCCGCCGCCCATGTGCCTGTTCTTGGTGACGTCGGTGACGACGATCCCCGCCTGCTGCGCGACCTGCCCGTAGCGGCCGCCGGCACCGACGACCAGCCGGCTGCGGATGCGCATGGGCGCGCCGTCGACGGTGAACTCGACGCCCGTTCCGTCGGTCATCAGCCGGACCCCGCGGGCTCCCATGACGACGTTGGCGCCCGCGGCCGCCGCGGCGTCGGTCAGCGCCTGGCACAGTTTGTGATGCGGCGCACTGACCGGGCCCTCGACGCCGTCGGTGAAGTTGTCGGAAAGATCGGCGACCGGGACGTCTGACGGGTCGCTGTAGATCTCGTCCCACTGCATCCACCATCGCAGCGTCCACGCGTCGGCCGCCTGCAGGCATTCTTCGAGGCCGAGGGTCTGAAGCTCGCGGATTCCCCAGGGCGTCAGGAACTCACCGCGTACGAGGTCCTCGTACTTCGCCTGGCGCTCGAGAAGGTAAACGGACAACCCGCCGGCTGCGAGAGCCGAGGCGAGCGCGCCGCCGGCGATCCCGCCGCCGACGACCACCACGTCTGCTTCGCTTTGCACGATCAGCTCCTCGTCTGCATCAGACTTCGAGATTCGCGGCCGACATCACAGGCTCGACACCGCAGGTTCGGATGCGTCGTCCGCGGACCGCTCGGCGGGCACGTCCGGGGTCGAAGCCACCAGCGACGGCTCCGGGTAGGCAGCGGGAGCGGTGGCGTCGGAGATGCGCTGCTGCATCGGCCGCGCACGCTTCCAGTCCTTGTTCCAGCCGTTGCCGAACGTGTCCCGGATGAGTCGCGCGAACATGCCGATCGAGCGACGGAACTCGGTGACGATGACATCGATGAGCAGCGGCACGACCAGGTTGGGTCCGGCGTCGAAGTAGTGGTCACGTACGTGCTTGGGTGCGCGGCGACGGCCCCAGATCAACAGCTTGAGCATCGGCAACGTCGAGAAAGTCCCGGCCGGGCACCTGTTCTCGGGCTCGGTCAGCGCGAGCGGGTCGGGTGCCAATCCGCTCGCGGCGATGTGCTCGTAGATGCGCGCCGCCGTCTCCTCCGGCGTACTGGTCCCCGCTCCGAACGCACGGACTTCCGCGACGACCGTCTCGAACAGGCGCATGCAGTGTTCGTTGTCGACCGACTGCACGCCGCGGTACGGCGCGCGCTCCATGCGGTCCCACGCGTCCGCGTTGCCGTCGCGGTACTGGCACAGCGTGCCCATCAGGCCGTTGTTGCCGTAGAGGCTGTTGATCATCCAGATGCGGCTGTAGGCGTTCCAGACCCGGAAGTCACGGAAGGCGATGTAGGCGGCCCCGACGAGGTCGTCGTAGTAGGCGAAGCACTTCCGGACCCATTCCTCGATGAACGCAAAGCGCTCGGCGTTGAACTCCTTCGTCCGCACGGCCTCTGCGATCCGCGGCACCAACGCGTTGACGGTCCAGAACGTCAACGAAAGACCGCTGGAGAACAGCGGGTCCACGAAATCGCTCGCGTGCGGCATGACCGCATAGCGGTCGCCGGTCAGCTGAGTCGACGAGAACTGGTTGCTGGCCGAGCCCATGAACGGGCGTACGGCACGCGCGCCGCGCAGTTGCCGCAGCATGTCCGGGAACCGGGAAACGATGTCCCAGAACTCGGTCTCGGGGTCCTCGCCGGTGTGCGGGAACGCGTCGAGGTCGAGGGTGAGCCCGACGCTGCACAGGTTGTTCGTGCTTCTGGGGTCGTTGTCGAACGGGATGACCCACAGCCAGCCGCCGTCGAAGATGTGGTGCAGCGTTCCCTGCGTCGTCGGGCTCGGCAGGTCGTGCGCCTTCTTGCCGCCGACGAGTCGATCCCAGGACTCGACGCCGATCATGTGGGTGAAGATCGAGCGGCTGCGGGTCTTGAACCGCGCGGGGTTCTCGCGCAGACCGAGCTGCCGCGGCAGCAGCGCCTGCAATCCGCCCGCGTCGATCACGAACTCGCCGGTGTACGTCTGCCCGCCTTCGGTGCTCAGCACCACCCCGTCGTCGTCGATGTCGATGCTGGTGACCTTCTGCGCCGTGACGCCGTCGGCGCCGTAGCTGAGTGCGATCTGATACAGCCAGGCATCAATGTCCTGCCGGAAGTAGTGGCAGTCCGGTCCGAGCGGCGGGGCGAACGTCGGGAGCTGGTTCGACTGTCGCGGGTCGGCCGGCTCGCCTTCCTGATGGTGGACGTAGGTGAAGTTCCGCTTGACGCCGCAGCTCGTCGTGATGTGCTTGCTCACGTCCTGGTAGGTGCTGAGCAGGCTGATCTCCGGGACATCGAACCGCTCGCCGACGACCCGCATCAACAGCGAGAGCTCCGGAATAGCCGACTCCCCGATGGCGAATCGTGGGTGCGTGCCGCCCTCCACGATCAACACCCGCAGCCCGATCCGGGCCAGCACCGCCGCCGCCGTGGTGCCGCCGATCCCGCCACCCACGACCAGGACGTCGTACTGCGTGTGCTTCGGAATCACGTCGCCTCCCAGGAAGGTGGTTGGCTGGGGAGGCTGCCATAACTTCGACCACACTGTAAAGATTTATCCGGATATTTCCTGCCGACTTTGGCTGATCCGGAGCCGTACGCCGGCACGCGCGTGCGCGAGCAGCGCCTCCGCCGCCTTGTACGAGACGCCGAGCGTCGCCGCGATCGAGTAGACCGACATCCCGCGGGCTCGCAGCTCGAGGGCGGCGCGTTGCCGGATGGGCAGCGCCGAGACGTGTTCGCAGATCCACGCGGCCTCGGCGCGCTCGATGACGTCTTCTTCGGGGCCGGGCGTCGTGCGCCCGCCGCTGAGCAACTCGACGGCTCGGCGCGCACGACCTCGACGACGGAGATGGTCGACGCAGAGGTTCTTCGTCACCGTCGTCAACCAGGCACCGAGACTGAGGCCCTCGAGCTCGACCTGTGACGTGACTGCGCGTAGCAATGCGTCGTGCGCGAGATCTTCGGCGTCTTCTCGTGAGTCCACTCGCTGACGTGCCAGTGCGACCAGGCGAGCACGATGCGTCCAGAGATTCGCCCACCGGTCCGGGTCACACCCACCTGTCGGCGCCGACACCGGTCCGAGGCTCGCTACGGCCGGCTCTGCGTCGTACAGGGGCATGCTGACTGGCTCCATCCGGGAGGAGGAACTGGGCGCGACGCGAGTGAAACATGTCACCTCTGTGGTCGCAAGGGGGGTTCGTCACGGACTGCCAGGAACAACCCATTCGCGTCGCCTGTGTCGATGCACGCCGGCCTGTTCGCGCAACTGCCGTTGCGGCGCACGCATTGCGTCCGGCATTCATGAGTCACGAACGCGCGCGCGACTACCCGGGTGCAGGCGCGTGGAGTGACGAAGTCGGCCGGAGGTCCGGCCGCGGCGGCTCAGCCGTAGACGAGCCGGCTGATCCAGTCGGCGACGAGAGCGGGCTTCGGCTCGCCGTCGATCTCGACCGTGAACGTGCGCGTGATCTGCAGGTTGTTCGCGTCCTTGAGGTCGACGCTCGCCAGCACTGACTTCGCCCGGATCCGCGAGCCGACCTTGACCGGCGTCACGAACCGCACCTTGTCGAAGCCGTAGTTGATCCCCATGAGGATGCCGTCGTACCGCTCGGCCGGCTGCGGGATGGACGACGAGAGGTGCGTGAGCAGCGAGAGCGTGAGGAAGCCGTGCGCGATCGTCGTACCCCACGGCGACAGCGCGGCCGCCTGCTCCGGGTCGACGTGGATGAACTGGTGGTCTTCGGTCACGTCCGCGAACGCGTCGATGCGCTTCTGGTCGATCTCCATCCACTCGCCGGCGCCTTCTTCCTCGCCGACCGCGGCCTTGAACAGCTCGTACGCAGCTTCCGCCTTGCTCATGGGTGAATCCTCTCGAATCCGTCGCGCGTCACGTGATCCTGGCACCCGCTCCCAGGCGTCTCACAGGCAGGCCTCAGGTGCAGGCAAGCCCACCCGGAAAGAGTCGCGACATGACCGACCTCCACACGCACCGCGCGAGCGCCGGCGACCGTGCGCTGGCGACCGAACGAGTCCGTACGGCGTCCCGCGTCGCCGGCGCCGGCGCGGTCGTCGCCGCGGTCGGGCTGACCGTCGCGTTGGTACCGCACGGCGCGCACGCGAGCACGGTCCCCTCGACCACCACGGCCTCGTCCTCGTCGTCGTCCTCCTCGGACGATGGCGGCTCGACGTCGACCGCCCCCTCGTCGGGCGGCGGCAGCGGTTCCGTGACGCACAGCGGCGGCAGCTGAGCGCGGGGAGACACTGACGTGATGACGGCGACCCGGCGGGACGAGCAGGTGCGGACCGCGCGCCGGCTCGGCTGGTCCACCTGCGACTGGCGGGCGCTCGGCACCTCGGCGCAGCTCGTCGTCACCGACTCCGCCGCCATGCCGGCGGCGCGGGCCGCGGTCGAGCAGGTGCTCGCCGACGTCGACCTCGCCGCGAGCCGCTTCCGCGCCGACTCGGAGCTGAGCTTGTTGAACGCATCGGCCGGCTCCTGGGTCGGAGTCTCGCCGCTGCTCGCGCGCGCGTTGCGCGTCGCGCTCGACGCGGCTTCCTGGACAGGTGGGCTGGTCGATCCAACGGTGGGCGAGGCGCTCGTCCGGCTCGGCTACGACCGGACGTTCGCGGAGGTTGCGCCGGGGGCCGGCGCCCTACGCGTCGTGGCGACCGCGGCGCCAGGGTGGCGCGGCGTCGAGCTCGACACCGACGGACTGCGCGCGCGGGTGCCGACCGGCACAAGGTTGGACCTGGGCGCTACGGCGAAGGCACTGGCGTCGGATCTCGCCGCGGCGGCAGCCGCCGACGCCACGCGAAGCGGCGGCGTCCTCGTCAACCTCGGCGGCGACATCGCGGTCGCGGGCGATCCGCCGCCGGAGGGCTGGCCGGTCGCGATCGAGGACGTCACCGACCCGTCGCTCCCCGCCGGAGAGGCAACGCATGTCATCGCCATCCGCGAGGGCGGCCTTGCGACGTCGAGCACGCGCGCGCGGCGATGGCGGCGCGGCGGTGCCGAGCTGCATCACCTGCTCGATCCCCGGTCCGGCATGCCGGCGTCCGGACCGTGGCGAACCGTGAGCGTCGTCGCATCCACTTGCGTGCTGGCCAACACCGCCTCGACGGCCGCGGTGATCCTCGGCGACGAAGCGCCCGGCTGGTTGCGCGAGCGCGGCTTCCACGCCCGGTTGATCGGTACCCGCGGCTCATGCGTGTACATCAACGACTGGCCGCAGGAGTCGACGCGATGACCGGGTTCTCGACCGCACCGCTCTGGTACGCGACGCGGAGCACCGCGATCGTGGCGTTCGTGCTGCTGACCGTGAGCATGTTCCTCGGCATCGCCGCGACGCAGCGATCGATCGCGAGCCGGTACTGGCCGCGGTTCGCGACCCAAGACCTGCATCGCAACGTGTCGTTGCTGGCGCTCGGGTTCATCACCGCGCACATCCTCACGACGCTGCTCGACACGTTCGTCTACGTCGGCTGGTGGGCCGCGTTCGTGCCGGGGACGTCGCCGTACCGGCGGTTCTGGGTCGCACTCGGAACGCTCGCGTTCGACGCGATCCTCGTCGTCATCGCGAGCAGCCTGGTTCGCCACCGGCTGCCGTTGCGTTGGTGGCGCGCGGTGCACTGGTCGGTGTACGTCGTGTGGCCGCTGGCGTTCGTGCACTTCCTCGAGACCGGCACCGACGCGGCGCACGGGCGGTTCGGGCTGTGGCTCGACATCGTGGCGTTGCTGTCGCTGCTCGTCGCGGTCGCGATGCGGTTGTCGGCGGCGAACGGCCCGTCGGGCCCGTTGCGCAGCGTCGCCGGGCGACCGCGATGACGCGGGCCGCGCCGGTCACCTGGCCGCGCCGCCTGCTCGCCGGCATCGGCGACAGCGACGACCTGTACGGCGGGCATCTCGAGACCTGGGGCCCGCTGCCCGCGGCCTCGGCGCTGCCGCCGGCCGCGGTCATCGACGCCGTCGAGAAGAGCGGATTGCTCGGCCGCGGCGGTGCCGGGTTCCCGGCCGGCCGGAAGATGCGGACGGTCGCGGCCGCCGCGAACCGCCGCCCGGTCGTCGTCGCGAACGGCGCGGAGGGCGAGCCGGCGAGCGGCAAGGACGTCCTGCTGCTGAGCCGTGCGCCGCACCTCGTGCTCGACGGCGTGCAGCTCGCCGCGCGCGCGGTCGGCGCCGACGAGGCGCACGTCGCCGTACACCGGGGGAGCCCGGCCGCCGGCGTCGTACGGGCCGCACTGGTACGGCGCGGATCGAGCGACGCGGTGCCGGTGCAGTTGCACGAGGTCCCGTCCCGCTATGTCGCGAGCGAGGAGACCGCCCTCGTGCACTACCTCAATGGCGGTGAGGCGCGCCCGACGTTCAGCCCGCCGCGGCCGTTCGAGCAAGGAGTGGGTCGCCGGCCGACGTTGGTCAACAACGTCGAGACCCTCGCGCACGTCGCCGCGATCGCCCGGCACGGCGACGAGTGGTTCCGCGAGGTCGGCGACCGGGACGAGCCGGGGACGTTGCTCGTGAGCATCTCCGCCGACGGGCTCGCGCGCCGGGTCGCGGAAGTGCCGACCGGTACGACGATCGGCGCGGTGGCGGACCGGGCCCGCGTCGCCCGCGACAGTGCCGGCGCGGTCCTCGTGGGTGGGTACTTCGGCAGTTGGCTGCCGGCGGCGTACGCCTGGCAGCTGCCGCTCACGCATCGCGCGATGCGGTCGGCGGGGGCGGCACTCGGAGCCGGTGTGGTCGCCGTGCTCCCGGCGTCGTCGTGCGGCATCGCGGAGACTGCGCGGGTGATGGCGTACCTCGCCGCCCACAACGCCGGCCAGTGCGGGCCGTGCCTCAACGGCCTGCCGGCGATCGCGACCGCGCTGAGCCGGCTGGCGTCGGGCGGCTGGGACGAGCGATGGTGGCCCGCCCTCGAACGCTGGCTCGCCGTCGTACCGGGGCGCGGCGCCTGCCGGCACCCCGACGGCGCGGTGCGGTTCGCGTCGACGGCGCTGTCGGTGTTCGCCGAGGACGTCGCGCGGCACCGGTCCGGCCGGCCGTGTGCCGCTGCGGCCGGTCCGGCGTGGCTGCCGACGCCGCGGCCCGCGGAGGGCTGGCGGTGACGCTGCGGATCCGGGTCAACCCGGTGGCCTGCGAGGCGCACGGACTGTGCGCGGAGGTGCTGCCGGAGTGGATCGAGCTGGACGAGTGGGGCTACCCGATCCTCGACGGCGAGGAGCTGCCGAGCCAGCTCGTCGCGCACGCGCGGCGGGCGGCGAAGGCATGTCCGACGTTGGCGATAGTGCTCGGCGGCGAGTGACTGGGGGACAATCGAGATATGCACCGGCGTAACCACAGCAGCGACCGCGACCGGGCGCGCCGCTCGGTGCGCGCGGCGACCGTTGCGGTGGCAGCGGGCTCGCTCGCCGGCGCCTTCGGCGTCGCTGCGGCTGTCTCGGGGACCGGTTTCGCGACGCCGACCCGGGCTGCGGTGGTCGTGCCGCCGGCCGCGACCCCGACGCCGAGCACCCGGCCGCCGGCCTCGCTGCTTCCGCCGAAGCGCATCGTGAAGCGCCACCCGGCGGTGCGCCGTACGGTCACGGCCAAGTCGACGGCGCCGGCGCCGGTCCGTACGACGACGGCGCCGCGGCCGACACCGAAGCCGGTCGCGACGCACAGTACGGCGCCGCAGCCGTCGCCGACGCCGACACCGGTCAGCAGCTCGGGCGGCAGCGGCGGCCACTGACCGATCCGCCGCGGTGCTTACGGCGAGGACTGGACCGTCAGGCTCCGCAGCAGGCCGCCGATGGCCAGCCTGGCCGAGGACCAACCGAACACCGTCGCGTCGGCGTGAGCGCGCAGGACGAGCGCGACCACCGGCTCCGGCTGCCAGAGGTTCTGGACGAACCCGGCGGACTGCGCGGCGGGAGGTTCGGTGAGGTCCATGCCACCGAGGAGGAACCAGCGGTCGGCACCCGTGGTCCCCGCGGGCCACGTCGCGATGAGCTCGGTCCGGTTGTAGAGCTCGAGCGACCAGCCGCCCCACGCGTGCGCGTAGCCGAGCGCGTCGAGGTGCATCGTGAGCGAGGAGTCGTCCCACGCCGCCGAGAACGTCACGACGCGGTCGGTGGGCCGCAGCGCGAAGATCGCGCCGAGCGTCGCGTGTTCCGATGGCGCGCCGATCGCGCCGGCATCGACCCCGGCGCCGATGCCACCGGTCGCTGCGTTCGAGGTCGCGGCGGGGGTTGCGTCCCCCAACGAGAAGGGCGGCGTCGCGGTCTGCGTGAGTGGCTGGAGCAGAGCCGCGATCGCGCGTGGGTCGACCGTCGAGGGGATCGGCCGGCCGCAGGGCAGGCCGGTGCCTGCCATGAGCGGCACGGTCGAGCCGAAGCCGGGACCCGGGTGGTGATCGGCGAGGCCGGGCGCGATGTGCGCGCGGAGCTTTTCCAGCTCGGCCGCCGCTTCGGCGTCGCCCTTGGCTCCGGTCGCAGCGGCGGTGAGCGATCGGTAGCGCTTCTCGTCGACGCCCTGCTTCTCGGCCAGAGCGACGACCTTGGTGCCGAGGGCGGTCGCGAGTTCTTGCCGGAGCTTCGCGTCGCGGGCTGCGTCGGCGGCCCGTTCCGCGGCGACCCGTGCGATCGTCGCTTCGACGGCTGCGCGATCCTTGTCGTTGACCTTCGGCGGTTCCATGTGGCCTCCCCGACCCGTCGCCCGAAGCGTGAGCCTCGCGCCGCCATCGACGCAGGTCAACATGTTGCGACCGGCAGCTGTCCGGTATGCGTCTCGACGGTCCGCGCGCGGCCCCACGGCACCGGGGCATCGCCGTGGCGGAGAGAATGACGCGAACGCGCCGTATCCCCTGGAGGTGCCGAGGTATGTCCGAGCCGACGCTCGACGCGCTGCTGCACGAGTCCCGGCGCTTCGACCCCCCAGCCGAGCTGGCCGCGGACGCCAACGCGCAACCGAGCCTGTACGACGACGCCGCGCGCGACCGCGTCGCGTTCTGGGAGAAGCAGGCCGAGTGGCTGCGCTGGGACACGAAGTGGCACACGCCGCTCGAGTGGGAGGCGCCGTACGCGAAGTGGTTCGTCGGCGGGAAGCTCAACGCCGCGGTCAACGCCGTCGACCGGCACGTCGAGGCCGGCTTCGGCGACAAGGTCGCGTTCCACTGGATTGCCGACGGCGACACCGAGCGGAGCACCATCACCTACGCCGACCTGCAGAAAGCGGTCGCGAAGACCGCGAACGCGTTGACCGAGCTCGGTGTCGAGGCCGGCGACCGTGTCGCCATCTACATGCCGATGATCCCCGAGACGATCGCGACGATCCTTGCCTGCGCGCGCATCGGCGCACCGCACAACGTCGTGTTCTGCGGCTTCTCCTCCGACGCGTTGCGCGGGCGCATCCTCGACGCGGACGCTCGTGTCGTCGTCACGACCGACGGGCAGTACCGCCGCGGCGCGCCGACCCCGGTGAAGCCCGCGGTCGACGACGCGGTCAAGGACTGCCCGGACGTGCGGCACGTCCTCGTCGTACGTCGCACGGGTGGCGACGTCGAGTGGACCGACGGGCGCGACGTGTGGTGGCACGACGTGGTCGACAAGCAGGACGAGGCGCACGAGGCACGAGCGTTCGACGCCGAGCATCCGCTGTTCATGATGTACACGTCCGGCACGACCGCGAAGCCGAAGGGCATCCTGCACACGACCGGCGGCTACCTCACGCAGGTCGCGGCGACGCATCGCTACGTGTTCGACCTCAAGCCCGACACCGACGTCTACTGGTGCGCCGCCGACATCGGCTGGATCACCGGGCACTCCTACATCGTGTACGGCCCGCTGTGCAACGGCGCGACGTCACTGCTCTACGAAGGCACGCCCCACCCCGGCGACCAGGATCGCTGGTGGAAGCTGATCGAAGAATTCAAGGTCACCATCCTCTACACCGCGCCGACCACGATCCGCACGCTGATGAAGTGGGGCCACGAGCTGCTCGCGCCGTACGACTTGTCATCGCTGCGTGTGCTCGGTTCGGTCGGCGAACCGATCAACCCCGAAGCGTGGATCTGGTACCGCACGTACGTCGGCGGCGGCCGCACCCCGGTGGTCGACACGTGGTGGCAGACCGAGACCGGCGCCATCATGATCACGCCACTGCCCGGCGTCACGTCGACCAAGCCGGGCGCGGCGATGACACCGTTCCCCGGCATCAGCGCGGACGTGGTCGACAACGACGGCAAGCCGGTCCCGGACGGCGGTGGCGGCTTCCTCGTCCTCACCGAGCCGTGGCCGTCGATGCTGCGTGGCATCTGGGGCGACGACCAGCGCTACCGTGACACCTACTGGTCGCGGTTCGACGGCACGTACTTCGCCGGCGACGGCGCGAAGAAGGACGACGACGGCGACATCTGGCTGCTCGGCCGCGTCGACGACGTCATGAACATCTCCGGGCACCGCATCTCCACCACCGAGGTCGAGCACGCGCTCGTCGGCCATCCCGCGGTCGCCGAGGCGGCGGTCGTCGGCGCGACCGATCCGACGACGGGCCAGGCGATCGTCGCGTTCGTCACGCCGCGCGGCAACGTCGCCGA
>Ga0157369_10000396_pt1 | contig 58117 bp, 38 predicted proteins | sample C25metaG_FD_113461 | JGI IMG/M metagenome (GOLD analysis project Ga0157369, IMG submission 113461) | Corn rhizosphere microbial communities from Kellogg Biological Station, Michigan, USA - C2-5 metaG | ecosystem: Host-associated > Plants > Roots > Rhizosphere > Soil | place: USA: Michigan... | reverse complement strand
GGCAGATCGCTTGGCAATTTGCCGATGAGTTCATCGAGGGCTTCCAGACCTCCCGCCGAAGTACCGATAACGATGATGTCGTGTCCTTTGTTTGGCATTATAGGAGTCCTGCTTTCCACGCCATGGAAGTCGAAGGACTAATTTCCCCTACGACAACGGGGATCACTTCAACAAGGCATTCTGTTTGGATGCGGAATGCATGGGAGCGAGGCTTTGAGGTCAAGAGAATGCTGCTGCTTGAGATCAAGCAACGCCTTGCCGTTCCACAGTAGAAGTAGTATGCGTCTTAACATCCCGAGAGTGACGGGCAAACGCATTCGCCATCAACTTGTTGCGCCTGCAATAGTCACGATTCACTTTAGAATTCGCTTTGTTCGGGCCGAAGGAGGAAGGGCCTCGGCGATCACGCAATTCTTGAACTTCGCGCATCTTCTCTGCGCGCAACTGGAGGTGGAATGGTTTTCTGCCGCCGTTGGTTTTGCAGTTCTGGCATTGGACTCGCCGGGAAAAGACGTAAACAGGGTTTTGCCAGCCACGCCTGGCAGACGCACTGGCAGAGTGAATATGCTAACTCAATACCAGACGGGTCATATGCTTTTGGAGTTGGAAGAAATGCGGCTACGCTGAAGCGACAATCGCCTCAATTCTATATGGAAATAACCGAAACATGCGCACACAAGAAAATGGAGCGGGACCCGCCCGCTCCAGCTTTCTCAACAATCAATCACGATTTCCCGAACATGGTCATTGCGTAGTATTTGGCATCGACACCAGAAACTGCACCAGATCGCTCTTTTCCGATGGGCTCAAGCCCAGGCCCTTGCAGCTGTCATAGTGGTTTACCACGTCCAGCAGAGTGGGAAATCGCCCGTCGTGGTAAAAGCCGTCCTTGGCATGGGTCCAAAGCCCGTTCAGGGGGGTGGTTCTGTACCGGTCGTCGGGTGAGCGGCTGGCCTGAAAATCATCAATGCAGATCTCAGCCGCCGTATGCATGTTCCATCCGGGTTCAGTCTGTGTAGGATCGGTGTGGCAGGTGCTGCACTGTGCTTTTCCATTGAACAGAGCTACGCCCCTCGCTGCGGCTCCCGCGTCAAAACTTCCTTTTGGAGGTGCAGGTGCATCAATGGCGAGCTGATACGCTTGCAAGGCAGCCAGCTTGGAACTGATCAGGTCGGTTTCATTTTGTACGTGTCCGAAATGGTTCCTGGCTGCAATAGGAAATTTTACGGCGTCGTCCAGACGGGCGTCAGAGAACGTGCCTTTGCCGTGCATCTCCAGGTTGGCGACAAAAGCGTTCCAGTAGGGCACAGAACCCCAACCAGTGTAAGTGTGGAGATTGACTCCAGCTAATCCGAAGGCGGGCGGAATGAGTACTGCTGCGGTCTTTCCGTCCGGACGGAACGGCTTGCCGTCCATGAAGAGTTCAGCGTCAAATCTTCCTGGTCCCCAGCTATTCAGCACGGTTTTCACCGTGGGCACGTCCACTTCCAGAACGTCGGCAATCGGCTGAAGGTTGGGTGACAATGCTATGATCGCGCCCACGTTGAGGTCGCGATTTGCCCAGCCATCCAGACGGTGTCCGATGCTGGGCGCAAATGTGTTGTCCACGGTCGAGTGGCATAGAGCGCATTGAATGCCCACCGACTCAAGAGTGCCATCGCGTTTGAAGAATCCGGTTAGTCCCACAACCGCATTTAACTTCAGTAGCGCCAGAGTTACCGCGGGATCGTTTAAATTCACCCTGCCGGCTCTTATTTGCTGGACGAGCGCGGGTGGAAGGGCATCCTGATCAACCTTTAACCCAACGGCAAGTGCGGTGGCAGGAGAGACGCCGGACCCTACACCGCCTAAGCTTGCTCCTTCAATTGCTTGGTGGAGTCCGAGCAAACCCCAGTAATCCTGATCGCCAAAGGTGTCATAACGGAAAATTTGTCTGCCCTGCTGGACCAGCAATTCACCCTGTGTGCTGATCGCCGCGTCGGCTGCTGTGAGGGCTTTTCTGTGTTTTTCCTCAGCATAGAGTACCACAACAATAATTACAGTTAGAGCAAAAATGAGGGTAGTTCGTAGCTTGTTCATTGCGTGATCTCCTCCCGTTGGCAACTGCCCGGGAGAGAAAACAGTGGAGGGATTTGTGAACTCTAACGGCAGCCGTGCCAAGGGCTCGAACTAATGAATGGTCTCATTGCAGGGCATTGGAAGTCTGTTCTTAATTGAACACCGCCTTCCGGCGTCTCCTGGCGGCGGTGGAAGGTTCACACAAGTGAGGTCGCTATCAAATCTTCTCTGTGCAAGAGTGAACGGCTTTGTCTCTTTCCGTGGGGTACTCTCTTTTCAGCGGAGAAGCGCACGCACCACACTACGGAGCTGTTTTGGTACTACTAAACGGAGGTAAGTATGTTCACGGGCCAACCTTTTCAGGTGCACCAGCTTTATCCCGGAAACGACACAATTACAGAATCCCGCTGCCCCCAATGCGGCATGCTGATCGCCGCTGCGACTGAAAATAAATACCTGGCCATCGCAGAGACAGTCCACCAATGCCGGAGGATCAGCGCACCACCATCTTACGCGAGATGACTTGAGGCGCCTTCACTAGCGCGCTAGGGGTGGGTTACAAATAGAGCTCTATGCTCCATGGCAGGACAAGCTGGTCTCAGCTCACGTTTTTTAGACGATCCTAATCGGTTTCCCGTCCTGCTGACCCGAAATGCAGTGGTTTTCCCTGTTAATGTCGTAATCATTCCCTGATTCAAGCGAGGAATTCCCTGTTAATTTTCATGGGTCATGCCATCACTCATAAGACCTAAGTCCAAGGAAATGTTATTCATGGAGCCCCATCACCTTGAATGATCATGCAGCAAACGCCCGAAATTCCCTGTATTTTTCCCTGTTATCGGGAATTTTGCTCCCAGAGACGGGTTCGCAGCTGACTGCGTCCTCCGCCAGACAGTCTGCAGCTCAGAGAACCGTTCTCTGATTCCGCGCAAAATGCCCGGTTTGCGGCCTTTTTCTCAATTGGGTGGGGTCGAAATCGGTACTGGAGTGCGTGCCAGAGGCTAAACTTTGGCTGTTTTCTCTAAGCGGCCAATCAGTAGTCCCTTTCTACCGATCGCAAGAAGCTTGAAAATCGATCAACAGGCGAATACCGTCCCTGGGGCAACTCACATTTTTGGAATATATGCTATGAGCTAGCATCTTTACTCCTTTCGATGTTCACCGCAAATCATGTCATACTCGGGTCTTCCAGGAGCTTATAGGAAGCTCCCTCACGTGTGACATCAGCTCGACAATACAACAACGGCGCGCGTCAGGAATTCACTACTTACGAACGGGACCTGCCCGAAGATTATCTCGGATGCCCCTTCGAGCTTGGCTGCCAGATGACCCTTGCCGAGCAGACGCTCGGCACCTTTCTCTCCTAGCGCGATCTCCGACGTGCCTTCTCCGTCCACGCGCAGGACCAGACGGTTGCCCAGATTCGCCCGCAGTTGCATGGGCATCACGTTTGCATCCGGGCGCTGCGCGGCAAATACTAGCGAGATGCCAGCGGCGCGAGCCTTCACGCCGAGCCGGCCCACGATATCCGACACCGCGTCAGCATAGTCGGGAGTCATCATCCATTTCGCGAATTCGTCATGGATGATCCATAGGAACGGCAGCTGCTCTGTCGGGTTTGCCTTCTTGTTCAGGTCGAAGATATTCGAGACGCGATTCTCCTTCAGGATCATGTAACGGCGATTCATCTCGTTCACCAGTTCATCAAGGCTCTTGATGGCTTGGTTCTGGTTGTCGACAATACCTCCCTGCAGATGCGGCAAACCTTCAAAGGCGAAATAGTCCACGCCAAGCTTTGGATCGATCAGGGTAATCTTTGCTTGCGCGGGCGTATTGGTACAGGCAATAGCGAGAATGATGTTCTGCATCAGAACGGACTTTCCGCTACCTGTCGAGCCAGCGATGAGGGTGTGCGGAGCATTCGTCTTCGGCGACATAAAGAGACAGCTGCTGTCCTCTTCCTTGAGCGCAATCAGAAGGGTGTCATTTCCGGCGGAACAGCTTGATTTAATTACAAAGTCGCAGCTGTTAGGCCCGCGGCTGGCAACTGCACGCTGCGAAGCGATACACGCCTGCGATGCGACGTCTTTCATCGATGAAGAACTTGTCACGGCCTGGTCCATCAAGGCGGGTGACGCGGCCATCACCATTGATCCGCTTTCTTCCCAGGGCGTGCAGACCGCAATTGGCACTGCCCTTCATGCTGCGGCGGTGATCAACACCATCATCGATCGCCCCGAGCACGCTGCGGTGGCGATGAAGTTTTATCGGGACCGCATCGCCCACTCTGCTCATTTCCATGCGCAAGCTGCGGGAGAACTCTACCGGCAGCAGCATGAAACCACTCCAACCGAATTCTGGCGGAAACGGATAGTGATGCAAAGCGCGCCTGCAGTTCCTCCCATAAACTTGCGCATCACTCCGGAGCAGTTCATTCGAACTCATGGCCGGATTTCCTTTGTTCCTGTCGCAATCGCGACGAACAACTATATTGTGCAGGTCCCCGGAGTGGAATTGAATGGAAAATCGATAGCTTACCTCGACAGGGCCAATCTGGCGGATCTTCTGGAAATAACGTCCTATCCTGTAATGGCGAGAAATGCCTTACATCAGTGGGCTACTTTTATGCCGCCTTCATCTGCAATGAAAATGATGCAATGGGCTTTGTCGCACGGGATTCTGGAAATCGTCGATCAAGGAAATGCTTTGCCGGAATACGCGCAGGAGTCATATCCCTAGGTTATCCAAAGCTCCGGGGAATGCTGAATTTAGAATATTGATTTGTGGCGGTACATAGAATTCACGCTAGGCATCTTTCTAAGCGCGAGAGCCGGCGCATATTTCGCGGAGTCAAGAGGAAATAGAGATAACGTCAGGAGCCGGATGGTGGTTGGCGGGCAGAAATTCCTCGCAAAGCATGTTCCGATTGCCGTCTTTTCCAAAACGGAGCAGAACGCCACCGATGCTCCAGCCCATAATATGAGTACCTATCTTTTAGGTAACTGATGAACCGCTCGCGACGGTTCAAATCTCTCCGCAACAGGGCATCGCTGTTATCTTTGCACAAGCATGCAACGAGCGCCTCGGCGGCTTCAATTCCGTCCTCTATGGCCAATGCAACGCCCATCGATGCAAGTGGATCGTAACTTTGGGCAGCGTCGCCGCAGCCTATCCAACGCTCTCCCCATGCTGTCAGGCGAAATTGAGAAACCGCCCAATACATGGCGCTTCCTTGCATCGTCCGTAGCTCTCCCGGAGAGACGACCTGCGAGACTGTCGGCGCTTCCGCAACTGCTGCCGCAACGCTCTCCAAAGGGGCCTTTCGCGTCGTTGCCCGCAAGAGGTCCCCATCTGTAAAAAGAGCCAGCGCCCTCTCTGTTGCTGAAATCTGAATGGAGTAGATCCAGCCCTTTTCAAGAGCATCAATTCGAACAGCACGGTCCCAGGCTGACGCTGACGTTTGGACCAACGTAACACACGCGACTAGCCGGTCTACCAGAATCCGGTTCCGGGGCTTTTCCTGAATTCCGTGCCGGCCGGTCGCATAGATTAACAAGCGGGCACAGATGGATGAGCCTGAACTCTTAAGCCAAACACGGGAGGCATGGTGATGTTGGGTGATGTTGGCCGCATGCTCACGTCGTAGGACGACGCCAAGCTTTTCTGCTTGTGCGCCCAGCATCCGCTCAAAGGCCCTCCGGTCTAGGAGCCATCCAGATCCTCGTGGCGATAGCGACTTGTCTCGCCATTCCATTGCGGGCGAGCCCCACGTCGACTTGAAGCCACTTATCTCTGGTAGCCGCAGCTCCTGAAATTCATTTTCCAGACCAAGCTTGTGCATTGATTCGAGCACCGCCGGGGAGAGAGTCTCGCCTGGACTTGAATTGGTGGCGCGGTCAGGATCATAGCCGACCACCACAACCGTAAGACCTCGCGCTGCTAAAATGTTCGCCGCTGCAAGCCCGGCAGGACCGCCGCCAACAATGCACACATCCTTGTAAAGCATAGTGAAATAGATCCGGCCCGCATCTTTAGTGAACTGCCCCCATCCCCAACTGTTGCACAAATAGCCGCTTTCCTTCCCATCTACGTTCGATCCGCAGCTTTGAAACTGGAGGAGCCGGTTCGCCCGGGATTGGACAACCAGCTTCAATCCAGCGAATCACCACTTTGCGGCCAATTTGGTTGGCAAGCGCCGGGAACCTGCGATCCAACATCTGCCCCATGGGTCGATCACCGCGAGCCAAATCGAGAACGAATGGGCTGGAACCCGGATCGAAAGGTACCATCCACCCGTTATTCGGATCCGCCAAGGCGTGCATCAGTTCCTTCAAATCTCCTTTCGCAAATAAATCGGCAATTGCGAGCCGTTTGTCATGCGGTGGTGACTTGACCGTTAGTGAATATCGACGATGTCCGTCCACGCCCTTGGCCAATTCGCGCAACTCTGAAAGCAGCATGAGCATCGATTCGGCTTTCGTCAGATAGTGCTTGGATCTGGCTGTATCGCCTTCAAAACCCAGCCATTGGATCCACTTTCGCCAGAGGGCCAGTTGATCCTTGGTAAAGACTTTGTACATCGGGCCGTTAAAAGTGGTGAGGTATTTGAGCAATTGGCTATTGTCAGGATCTCCCGGCACAATCCACGCGGAATTGGCCAATTCCTGAGCAAAAATATCGGGCTTGGCGAACAGATCATTCAGGCGATGCGCCCCTAGGCGTTTTTGTAGATGGTTCAGGCTGCCGTAGTGTTCTTTTACCTGCATGAGCTGCTGAATTTGGTTCTGCGGAGACGGAGGATGCGCGCGTGAAAGGGTCAGATCATTCTGATTATCCATATTTCCGAAGTAGTCGTAGCCCGCGGTTGCAAATGCCACGAAGCCACGCCAGACTCTCTTCCACTCCTCCTGCATTGCTACAACGCCGCTCTTCTTCAATACTTCGTCAAGATAAAGCTCGACTGCCGCACGTGCCTTGGCTCCGTGACCTTCTGAAGCGTTATCAATGCCCACGTGCATCCGCCAGAATTCCGGATCGATACCAATGTACTCACGACCTTTGATCCCAGGAACCAAGCTCAAGACTTCCCATTCAAGTAAGAGCGTCATTCCCAAAATTTCTGGCAAAAAAGATTCTGAATGGAGAGAAATGGCCAGTTCAAATACGGCGTCAATAAAATTCGACTCGTCTATATCGGGATTGTCTGCATAAGCGCGCGACGCAACCGGCGGCAGCTGCGTGCCCAGGCTGCTGATTAGTGTCGTGAACAGGTTACCGTGATGGAGCGAGGGGTCTCCGTTGCCGACCTCGTCGCTCCAAACCTCGAACAGCAGGGATCGCACCTGATCACTGGGGCCGGCGTTTTCAACAAAGCGAAGCCACGTGCCATCCATTTGATTGAATGGAGCTGAATCCAAAATCGCGCGAACCCAATCCTGGCGCGTGCGATCCGTGCGCCAGCCTAAGGCAGTGAATGCCTGGCTGCGCAGGATCTCATAAATTTCTTCCAGTTTGGCAGCGAAGCTGATACGCGAGTATTCGACAAAGGATTCTGGATGGTTCGTATCGAAGATCCCAGTTTTGTCAATCAGCTTCTGGGCCGACGCCAGGATGTCAAGCGCAATCTGTTTGGCATAGGGCTCAAAATCGGGATACTCCTGAAGATTCATCAGAAAATAAAAGTAGTCCCGAAAGGAGCGGCCATCGTATTTTGCGCGCGAAGTCTCCACCTGACAGATGAGGGTGGATGGTTGTTTGTGTTTCACTGGAACCACCACTTGCTCCTCAACCACAAATCCGTGCTTGTGCCAGTCATTGACCATATCCATGTCACCGGCCCAGTTAGTGGCGCGGATATAAAGAGCATCACGCGCCTGCTGGACCATCTCCAAAGCCCGCAGTTCTTTATAAATCGGATCATCCGGACTGAAGTCCTGAGGATTCTCCCGCTCTAAGTCATCGATTACGCCATCATTTAGTGTGGATTGCAGATCTTTGGCGTCCCCATGGTCCAGGGGAAGCTCAACCAGAGCCTGCTTAATTTGGCCAATTAAGGCATCTCGAACTGCGGTAGCGTAATTTCCCAGTATACTGGCTGCGTTTTGCGGTTCTTCGATACGCAGCGCATTCCAACGCTTGCGGATTTCCGGCAAATTGCTTTTTTTCTTCAAAGCTTCTTCCGGGGCAGGAACGGAAAGATGAAAATACAATCCCGAATAAGCATCGAGAGCCTCTTGGGATGTGTACTGGAGCCGCCAAGGAGAGGGCAGGCGTTCACCGCTTTGTCCCGCCGGCCAGGGCTCCACCGCCAAATCAGTGAAATCGGAAACGCCTGCCAACCGGACAAAGATGGACGCGAGGGAATCGATCTGAGTAAACCTGAGCCATTCAGGATTATCCTTCGACAGAGAAATGGCGCAGACCAGGTTGATGTAATTCTCTGCCGTTTCGCCATTGCGCGGCTCGGGCAATATTCTTGCCATCAGGTATTCCGCGGTCGGGCGCGATCTGCGCCCTATGCCTCGGTCCCACCGGTCCCTATTGAAGAGGACACGGTCAAACTGTTGAGCAAATGCGCCCGATGCCTCTTCTTTGAATTGACTGAGGACCGTCTCAAATTCCTCGGTTGTTACGATGTCGTCCGGCCGTTGCGCAGGCCACCAATGTACTTGACACTCCCAAAAATCCGCCTGCCAGGGGAGTGCCATAAATTTCGTAACATCGCCGGCGCGCAGCGTGGCATGATTGAATCTGAAGGCTTCAACGTACAAGGAAGGCTCGCGCGCAATACAGGTCATTTCTATTCCGGGGTAAAACGCGCCTCCAGCACAGCAAATCAAAGCGGCATGGGTCAGTGCTCCCGGATCGAGTGGCTCTTCGTTGGGACGTCCTCTACCGATATTATCTTGCACTGTAAATTCGCCGCGGCTCCAGGCTTCCATTCGCTCATACTGCAGATAAGTCAACGTAAGCCATGTGTCAGGCTTGCCAGGTTCAGGATCGCCTTCATCGCCTGCCAACGGCGGCATGTAAACGGTTGAGGCTTGAGAGATCGCTTCAGGACTGTCATAGCGTGCGTGATGGTCCGGGCCACGCTGGTAGGCAGGCCGCCGCAGCATGCTAAAGATCCGTTCCCGGAGTAATCTGCCCGACGGAGATTTACGGTCAGAAAGATCAGGCGTCAACTCGCCTAATTTCCCCGCTTTCTGAAAATCGCCGGGTTTGCCGAATCCATGACCGCGCAAGCCCATGGCGTTAACCCAACGATAATTGTGCATGCGTTGCAGGATCGGGACAATGTCAGCGTAAAAAGAAACGCTGCCCGGTTTCCTGGGCTGAGGTGTGTCTGGCCCGACCAGGCCGGCATTGTTCAGCGCCACTTCCTCCATAACGTCATACAGGGTCACAATGTTGGCCACGTCCGGAGCAAAGTCCGGCGGGCCGACAATGACCCAGGCTCCGTCCCTGACCTGGATCTCTTTCTCAGAGCTTCGCAGTACTACCGTCGCCGTCACTGGGCCATCGCTCGTATCGTCATACCAGTCATTATTGTTCGCGTAATTGCGTATCCAGCGGAGACTGCGAATCGAAGCTCCCGTCCCATCGACTGCATCCGAGTGTCCGTGACCGCCCAACACAAGAAGTCTTCCTGCTTCGTCCGTGCGAAGCTCACCCAATTCCACGGGTACTGCTTTCTTGAAGAAGCCTTTGAATCGGTATTGTTCGGCCAGATCATTATCGACAGTGCGTCTGCACTTCCCAGAAATCTCATAGGTGCCGCCCAGGATTTCCAACATCTCCTTGCGATCCTCATCTGGTTCATACCAGCATCTTCCTGCTTCCTCTCGCAAAATCAGCTTCCCTATTTCGGGGTTTCTGGGGTTGGGCGCACCCTCCGAGCCGCGGTATGCTTTCAAAGCTTTTTCGGTTCCCCGAAATTCGAACCATGCAGCTTTTTTGTTGGCCAGAGACACGTTCCATGTGATTTTTGCCTCATCCTCGGTGATCTCTCTAACCACCTTGCCTTCCTTATCGAAACCATAGATGCGAAACCTCGCGGCCTGCCGTTTGATTCGGCCGTCGGCATCACGAAAACTGAAATCCCGGCCGCGGCTCCGGGCTGTATCGTCCAATGATTCCGGCCCGAGAAACCACTCGCTCTCGCTATCGCCGATTCGGGCAACTCCTATGGATGGAAAGATCTTGCAGTACGTGATTTCGGCCATTAGGGCCTCCTGACTAACGCTTCGCGGTGTATGTTTTTGGGCCACGGCTATCGTTGTTTATCAATCGCGGCATTGTTACTTGTGGTATGTAGTGATTTCTACCTGATACCCATCCGGATCGGATAGAAAAATTGAAAACGCAATGCCGGTGTCTTCGGGCGGATCAAATTTAATACCAAGCTTCTTTAATCGCACTTGCGCGTCGGCAAACCCGTGGGCGGAAGTGACGAAAGCAAAATGCGTGATGGCCAGTTTATTGTCCGTATCACCTATCGACGCGGCATTGGGCCTAAGAAACAGGCCGATTTTCATGCCCTTACGGTGAATCATCCACGTTGTGTTCCACTTGTGGAATACTTCAAACCCGAAGACGTCGTGATACCAGTTCGCGGATCTTTGCAAATCGGTTATGTTGAGCGCGACATGGTCTAATGCCTTAATTGATACAGATCCATGCGCAGCCTGTTGGTTGGTTTGGGCGCCGGAAGAGGCGAAAATAATTGTTAGAAGCGCCGCCAGTAGGACGACTTTACGATTGAAGGCAACAGAAAGTTCGTTCATTTAGTTGCTTGCTCGCGGTCAATTTGTGTGACAAAAATGTGACGATGCTAGCACAGGAATCAAAGGCTGTCACGATTCATTTCTGGGAGACTGCCAACTTGATCATTAGCTCACATCCATGGTCCGGCTGCCAAGCGTACCTGCAAGCTCCGGACTTTTGAAGACTTCTTTAATGTCCAAAGTGCGTAGCTATAGTAAAGAACGCAGTCGGATTGCGATTCCCTTTGACCTTGCGAACTGCCAAAATTGCATATCCGGGCACAATCTCAAGATTCTCAAAAAGGAAAGTAACGATGCTTTACGTTATTGAATCCAACAGGCATTTGCGAATTCGGATTCGCAGTCAGGAGGATTAATGGCACCTTCCATCCGTAGTGGATCATCGCACAAGAAGTCATCCGAGCAGAGCAGGCCTTTTTGCAATATGCTCCCCCGCACGGTCCCCCAACTTCGCCCGGCCGTTCTGGCCGACCCACGCCGGGCGGCGGCTATTATCTCCACGACTTCAAAGTGGGTCAACGGAACAGTTTTACATTATTGCTTCTTCACAAAAGGCCATTTCGCGATACCTGCGAAACAAGCGGACGCGGTTCGTGGGGCATTCAAAAAGTGGAAAGCGGTCGGCATTGGACTGGAGTTTGAGGAGGTGAAGCAGCTGAGCGAGGCGGAAGTCAGGATCGGTTATTCTCTAGCCGATCATTCCTCAGCTTCCTCAGCCGGACGGGATGTATTGAAGGACTCAGTGACCCAGCCGACCACCGTTTATGGCTGGGACCTGACATCGCCGTATGGCAGCGGCACCGCGCTTCACGAATTAGGTCACGTACTCGGAATGGAGCACGAACACCAGAATCCATTCGCAGGAATAAAGTGGAATGAACAGGCGGTGTACGACTCGCTTGAGAAACCACCGAACCGCTGGAATCACCAGACGACTTTTCATAACATTCTGGAGAAGCTCGATCCGACTCAAGTGCAGGGTTCAAAGTGGGACCCCGAGTCGATCATGGAATATGAGTTCGAAGGCGGTCTGATTGCGGCTCCGCCCCCATACGATTCCGAAGGCGTGCATCCCCCTGGAACGCTGTCAGGGCTTGACAAGCAGTGGGCTCTAAAGTGGTATCCAGCCATGCCAGAATCTCTTCCCGCCCTTCAGCCGTTCAAGCCTGCTGTGCTTGAGCTGGCTGCCGGCAAACAAGCGGATTATGAGATTACGCCCAAAGAATCGCGCAAGTACACGGTCGAAACCAAAGGCGGGACCGATGCGACTCTTGTCCTATTCGAAGACATCGACGGGTCGCCTCGATATCTGGCCGGTGACGATGACAGCGGCGAAGAGAGATGCGCGTCCATTAGTTATAAGCTTTTTGCCGGCCGGAAGTATATCGCACGGATGAGATTGAATCACCCGGGGCCCTCCGGCAAAGTCTCGCTGATGTATTCTTAGCAGTCGTAGCGAAGCGCTTGTATGTCAAAGGTGCTAGATCACGGCTAGCAGTACTACCGGGACCTCTGCATTTAATTCATGCGGGCTTGCGTGCTGAAGCCAGGTTGCGACCAGAAGCGCAGCAGTTCAAATGAATTTAGACATAGTTCGAGGTGCATCAGTTCGTGAACACGAGCCGTTTACTTCGTGGAAAGAGGCATGCTGGAATGGCCTTTATACTTCGTGAAGGTCGTCTCCTGCACGGGGAACAAAAGCATGGCGGCTCGTTTAATTAGCTCCTACGGTGCTTTCGGTGGTTCCTGGGAAGAACTGCGGACGGTCTTTTCTCAGCCGGTGAAGCAACTGTCCGTAGGTGCCGTGGCGATGGCAATAATCGATCAATTCCATTATTTGGGTTTCAAGTGTCGTGCCCGGCAAATCCTCCATACTCAACCCGAGGTCGCTGCAAAGTAAAGAAACTTCTGCTCTGTTATAGCTCCTACGCATGGCAAGGCGGAGGGAACGTTGATTCATTTCGGACAATTGGGGCGTTTGGCCGATGAGCAGACTGGTCTCAGCACGCCTTTGTACCATAATAACAAAATCTTCACCGACGCTCTTCTGATATACGTGCTGGCGCTGATGCTTGCTTACACAGCGTGAGACGTAACTGAAGATATCGCTTGCCCAGATGGTGCCGTCGTCTCGCGCCACTTCACCATGCAAACCACGCAGGAGGTATGTGCTGAAAAGCCCGTTTCTCATCCCGTTTAATTCCCAGGCAGGTTCGTCCGGTCGGCTGGCTGCCAAGATGGTTCGCCCCTGCCCGTTTACTAAGGTACTTACGTCTCGCGAGGTCAACCTATCGAGCAACAAAGTGGTTTGTTGCCGTATATCACCGATCCCGCCGGAGTAACACGTATCAAGCAATACCAGCAAACGCTCTGATTTGATTTTAGCTAACGCCGTTGCGAATTCCTCACTGGAAAGACAAGAATCGGCCATGTCGAGCGGCGATGCTTCCACCGGGCAAAAATAAGCCTGTGTATCTCCGACCTTGGAACGTCCGCCGTGGCCACTGAAAAAGACAACCGAAGTGGTCTCTACCCCTGAGGTATTGGCCAGCCAAGCCATTTGCTTCAATATGGCTTCTTTAGTCGCAGCTGTATCCAAGAGTACTCTTATATCAGAGGTGGTGAGCCCACTTTTCAACACCGCGGCCACATCTTCCGCATCGCGGGTTGCACACGTTAGCGAAGTGAGGTGATGATAACGCCCGATTCCCACACAGATTGCGCGCATGTTTATGCTCATAACTTTCTCCTTGAATGTTAAAAGGTGGTGATGCGGACCACCGAAGCGGTCCGCATCTTCTTTGCCTACGCTGCAATTGTCTGCAACTGGAGTTCACTTCTCGCCGCAGGGTTGATCGTGCAAACTGCCGAGAGCAGCTCATTGTGTTGTCCGCCGCGCTCGACGTAATCGAGCAATGCCTGGATGCGCTCGAATTTGGCGGCGCCTTCCACCTCTCTGTAAACCGGGCGGAAGTAGTCGAACATGAGGCGGGTTAGCTCGCCATCGTTCAGCTTGTTGGTTAAGACTTCGCGTATGTGGCTGCTGGCCGCAGAGGCGGTGCTTTTCTGCTCATTTACTGCGCCTCCGCTGTCTTCTACGCCGGTGGCCTGACCTGACAATCGCCATGTCGTGATGAGCTTTGACGGTTGTTGGGGATGGAGCTGTTGGTGTGCAACAACCAGCCCGGCAGCCGCGGCAGCATACAGCCAGGCTTCAGCATCCGAGCGCGACTGCCCAACGTTCATTTCCGCCAACATGGTGTCGCGGGCCATGCCGGTTGCCAGGAAATTGCTGTCTACGTGCGGCATGCCTTTCTTGTTGATGCAGTAGTCCACGCGAGAGGGAATCCAGCGTGACAGATAGCATGCAGCTTTCGCGGCAATGTGGCCGGGGTTCGGCTCTATCTGTCCATTTGCTCCAGTTGCACTGGCCGACCTGGGAACCAGCCAGCCGTCGGCGATCAGTTTCCGCAGGAGTTCGGCATCACTTGCCTGGCCGCCGAATTGTCTTTCCAGTCGGTCGCGATAGATAAACCGCCACCGGTTATGCTGCATCCAGCCCGCAATTCTCATCATCAATGCCCGCTCCTCTTGGCCGGTTTGAGCCTGGTTTTGCGCAGCCGGGACGCCCGGCTTGGGGAATTTCAAGAACTTGTTGAGGAAGCGAACTTCACTAGCCGCTCCCTCTAGTTCACGGCTTATTCCTCCTTCCAATGCCAGGACCACGACCTTCTTGCCACGGCGTTGCGCGGTCTCCACAATGTGCCTAAAGTCGCGATCCATGGTGACAAGACCGATAATGTCGATCGCTGCGCTGCCTGCCGGGTCATTTTCAACCAGGGTGCGTATGTCGTCCGCGACTTTCATGTCGGCCGTGTTTTTTCCATGCTGGTTCACCACGTAGCGGCTTTCGCCTCCGGCCAGCGTAAAGGCGCGCTGCCAGTTCGCTGTCGGGCCGCCGTGGTGCCGGTCAAGTTCAGAGAAATCCGCGTAACCGGTCAGCGCGACAACTTCTCCAAGGTCGTCCAGGGCCAGGCGGATGGCTTCAATCAGTTCGGTCAGGTTAGGCTGCCATCCACGCTTTATCAGGCCGATGAAGACATTCTCTAGATCAATGCGGACATCGATCCGGGGAATCTTCAGGTTCGGCAACAGCTCTTCCAGCGGACGCCAACCGTAGTTCGGCTTTGCCAGTTCGCGTGGAGGGGTGGCGCCAGTGGTCCACACAGCCAGGTTGGTGACCCGGGTCACGGCGCTGCACAGGTGAACGAACTCCGGGTCATCGCTGACGAGCACCATGTGCTTCGGCGGAGCCTGCTCGATCTCCGACTTCATTTCAAGGATGAACTGCCTCAACTCTTCAGGCCGATTACCGTTCATGGTCTTCGTTTCATAGCCGGCCCGCTGGTAGGCAAGCAAGCGCCGCTCGTCGTCCCGCGCTATGATGGCGATTTTGCGATCTTTCCGGCCCAGGGGTTTGACCAGCATGCTCAGGCTCTGCGCCTCGCCGTCAGCGTCGGTTTTCATTGTTTGTTTCCCCCGCTCGTAATAGAGGGGGTACCTATCCACAATTTGCACTACATCATTCGCGTTCATGTTTTCTCCAGTTGGATTGAATTAGGCGTCTAATGCCTTCGGCGTTGGAAAAAGCAAAGCGAATGCCATTGGGTTGACAAGTGTAAGTATTTTATTTGCAGCTATTTATAGTTCATTGCCGCTCTGGAGAATGCTCTCTGGATGCATTTGGATATTTTTGGACGGAGTTGGAGGGCTTTGAGAGGATTTGGTGTTCAATCCCGGCGTCTCTATCTATATCTATGCGAATGGCTTTTGGTTATTGAGACTGTAAGCAGTTGAGATTAAGATTGAACTATCTTTGAAAGGTCAAAAATGTTTAAAGCCGGCTCGTCCGGTACCCACCGTAAGTCGGAGCACTTGCTATTGGGGGAGAGCAAGGCAATAGGATCGGTACGGGACGAAATAGAAAAAATTGCCAAGTCTGATGTCACAACTCTCATTACTGGTGAGAGCGGCACTGGTAAAGAGCTGGCAGCGCGTACTATCCATGAGATGAGCCGGCGCGGGAATAAGCCCTTTATCCCCATTAATTGCTCCGCTATTCCAGAAACTCTGATCGAAAGCGAAATCTTCGGACATGAGAAGGGCGCCTTTACCGGGGCAGGGGAACGGCGCCCAGGTTGTTTTGAACTGGCGGAACAAGGCACGCTGTTCCTGGACGAGATCGGAGAGATGCCTTTTGTCACGCAGGCCAAACTGCTGCGCGTATTGCAAGATCACAAGGTGCGCCGCCTGGGAAGCAAAGTCGAGATTTCGGTCGATGTCCGCGTGTTAGCTGCAACCAACAAAAACCCGGACGAGGCGGTAGCCAAGAACGAACTGCGGCCTGATCTCTATTACCGACTCAATGTGTGCAAGATTCACATGCCGCCACTGCGAGAACACCTGGAAGACATTCCACAACTGGTGGAACACTTCTTGGCGCAGTTTAACTTCGAAAAGTTTAAGGGCAATCAGGCGTGTTATCATCGATTCAGTCCGGCTGCGATGCAGCTTCTCCAGAAATATGACTGGCCCGGCAATGTCCGCCAACTTAGTAACGTAATCGAGAGCGCCTTGGTGCGTTCCGATGCCGAGGTGATCGAGCCTTCGCTCCTGCCGAACTTCACTCCGGGCGGCATCGGTCAGAGATTACTCACTACTACAAGCCAGATAATAACCTCGATTACAAATATTACAAAACAGGGGTCGTGGAAGAGGAAATGGGATGATCAGATTCCTGTCCTTCTCGGGTATCTATGTGTATATAGGGAATCCGGTGGTCCCTCCAATAAGAGATTGGATGCTGCCGCTCGGGCCACAGGCTATATGAAGCATTCGAGCTTCTGGAATAAGAGGAAAGGTATCGTTAAGGACATTTTAGCTGAGTGGAGTGCCGCGCCGGAGCGGAGATTTGAACCCTCATTCCTGCCCGGTGTTACACCGCTGAATGGAACCATAGGAAGACGAGTCTACAATTACTTTGAATTCATTTCCGAGTTCAGAAGCGAACTGCTCGAACTGGGATGCCTGATTCCAGATGAGATAGCGGTCATCACCCAGCTCAGCCATTTTTCGCCCAGGGGTGAAATTCGGCTTATCCGGGCTTTGCCTGGTGGGTTGAGGGATGCCATGGTAACGGACCTTGTTCAACGCGAAGAAGCAAGGGGTAAAAACGTGTTCACGGCGTACTACTTGGAGTCGGTGGATAAGAATTCCGGGAGCGACACAGACTTCTCACTTTGTACTTCGATAGCAGACAAAACCGGGAGGCCTGTTACCGTCAGCACGCTCCCTGGCCTGTTTTCCGATGGCCCGTCGTTGCTGGTCATAAATGGTTTTTGTCCTACTGGAGCGAACGCCGACTCCGAGTGGAACAATTTGCTTCGTTTACTAAAACGGCTCCAGAGCGTCACCTCAAGTGTGCTGTTTCAGGCCGCTAATCCCTGCCATGATCCTGTACTTTCAACGGGAAGCACGGCAGTGTGGTTCAATGCTTCTCCTCCCGTGCTCGTTTCCGGGGAAATACCCGCTCGAACGATCATGGAACTACGCCCGTGCTGTCAACGCTTGCTGGAACGAGGCGAGTTTGATTCATCGGATGCCTGCGTGAAAGAGCTTATCGAAAGCAATATTTTGCGGCAGGAAAACTCAAATATGGTACCGCCTCCTTCACTAATGCATTTTCTGCGGAAAGGCGGCGCGAGTGGCTGAGTTCGATTCTAGGTTAAATCCGTTTGCCTCTGGTTCCGTACCGCCGCAGTGGGTCATTGGCCGCGACGAGGAACTGGCTTTGCTTCACGATAGCTTGCGCCACGGTTTGTTGGGAGTCGTGATCCGTGGCACCCGCGGTATCGGCAAGACTGCTCTCATCGAGCGCTTTCGCATGGACTGCCCCGACGCGCAGATGGTGTACATGGACATCCGCGATTACCTGTCAGCCAGCGAGGTGCGCAATGAGGCTGCGGTGCGGCATAACCTGGCAAGAGCCATCGTCGAGGAATTGAATTTCGCAGGCTTGCTTCCAACACATATCCATCCTGACGATGTTTCCGAAGGAAGTTTTTTCCGTGAAGTGTTGACTGCGATATGTCGTCCGAATGCTCCACGCCTCGTAGTTGCCTTAGATGAACTCGATTTTCTCGACGCATCAGCCATTCGCAGTGTCTGGCGCGGATTCTTCCGGGCCCGCAACCTCGCCGTTCCTCCATTGTTTGTGGGAATTGTGGGTGAAAGTTGGACAGGATCGGGTTCCGAGGCCTTGCTGGAAGCGGATGAGCGCGTAAGACACATACGGCTTGGGCCACTCCGCCGCCAGGATATTGCTGTTCTGCTAGCGAGACATTCGCAACAGGGACTGTTCGCCTTCAGCGAAGAGGCAGCGGAAGCCGTCTGGACAGAAACTGGCGGGTTCCCGTTATTCGTCGTTTACCTGCTCGATGCTGTTCACCAGCAACGCGCGATTTCAACTCGTGCGGGCTCCGTTACTGCGAATGAAGTGCATGAAGCTGCCGAAAGTTGCGGGCGACAGATGCCAAAGCGTGTGGTTCATGCGCTTGCTCAGGCTGGGCCAGCCTCGCAGCGGATTTTGGTCTCGCTGGTAGAACATCAGGCTTTAACTCATCAGGAATTACTCCAAGTGGTTGAGACTGATTGGAAAGCATCCGCTGAAGAGGTCACGGCTAGTTTGCAAGGTCTCATCAGCGCAAAACTGGTGAAGGACGAATCTGGTGTGTTGCAGGTATCCATCCCGCTGCTGGCCGGTTGGATTAAACAATTGACAACCGAGGATGTAGAGGCTGCCGAGTGTCCTCCGAGGGCCGATGCTTTTATTGCGTTCCGGGAGGCCGAGGCGCTTGACTATAAAGGAAACCGTGAAGAAGCAATTGAGAAATTGAAGATAGCAGTATCTCTGGACAAGAGGTATTGGCGTGCACGTTGGCTGCTGGCTCGTCTTCTGATAGCGCAGTCCGAGGCTTCGAAGGAAAAATCTAGCGTCATACATGCTGAAGATTATCTGCGCGAACTTCGCAACGAGGTGCCGTGGCGTGGCAGTATTCTAGCCGATGTCGAGCGTCATCTTTGCATTCTGCTTGTAAAACGGCTGTCGGATCCAGCCGTAGACTACGAACAGCGCCAGCAGTTATGCGCTGAGATTCTGAAGCTTGATCCCAGTCTTTCGGTCCCAAACGCACGTGAACAGATCGCTGCCCAGGAAGTAGAACAATGGGCTCGCCGTCTCGACCGGCTGCCTCCCGAACGTTGGCTCGAAGCAACCAGGCGCGTTCTGCGGCACGACCGTTGCTGGCAGAATGCCGCGGATCGCCTCACCGCCTGGTTAACCGGAATTTTGCAAGATCCTATTGTGGACCGCGCACAGGGGCTGCTGCAAGGCGTGCTTGTTCCTCTGCTTGAAATCGAGGCGCCGAAAGATTCGACCCCTCGTTTCTGGCCACAGATTATCAAGCTGCTCGAAGCGATGTCCCACAGATTGCCTTTGGAGACATCTTTTATTCAGGCGCTATCTTGGGAAGCGATCCTAACAAGCGTTCCCGAAATTCGACTAGACGAAATTCTGGCTGCATCCAATGCCCTTATTCGAGCGGATCTCCTTGCGGCTGTCCGGCGCGGCGAGGGGGGCGAAACAGGCCGGCTCGTAGTGCTGCTCCGCGATCTGAAGGCATCCGATATCCTGGCGGCGTCTCTCGATAATATCGGCGAGTTAGTGCTCCAGGCAATGGAGAGTCCCGAAGTCCGGGGCAACTTGAACGAGTCTCTCGGTCCGTATCTGGCCCCGCTTGTTACTGCGGGTGTGCGAATGCCTGCATCCTCCATGATAGCTGCGGGTGCGCATGAAATTGCGGCCCTGTTCTTTGAAGTTTGTCCAATGGAGGAAGCTGGAATTGTTGTCAGCCAGAACGCGTTGGATGCATGGCAAGCCGTCCAGCGCGGAATTCCCGAGCTCGAACCCGCGGCTGAGTTCGTGCGACAGTTGCGATCCCTTGCCTCCCAAGGACTTCCAGCGCTGCAAATCAACCCTGCTGAACGGGAAGATTTGGAGAAGCTCCTCAATGACGAGTTCAAGATCGAAGAACGCGTTTCGATCCGGGTTCCGGGGTTATGGACCCCGTTGGCGGACGACTCTGTACGAGCCTATCGCGCATGTAGGACGGGGCAGGAGCAGAAATATTTTCAAGTCCGAGTTTTTTCTTTGCGTGGAGATAATGTCGACATGCTCGGGGTGTTACGGACAATCTGGGAAAAAGAGCGCCGAGCGCTTTCAGCTCTCAGTGTGTCACCGAGCGGACGCGCGCTGACCCGATTTGTTGAGGCGAGATACGACAAAGAATCCGATCGAGCCGTGCTGGTCATTGAGTGGCCCGGTGAGGTCACTCTCCGCGAGCGGCTTGGGCGAGAGCGAACCGGGCTCCTGCAACCCTCTCGCCGGAAACGTTTATGGGGACACCTGGCAGCATTATTGGAGAGCATCCAGGCACTGCACAATGCCGGCTTTATTCACAGAGCGATTTCACCCGACGTGGTCTATGTGCAGGGGCAGGAGAACGAGCAAGACCCTCAACTCTCGCCGCTGTTTAAGCTGGGACATTTCGAGTGGTCCGTTTACCTTCGCGGCTTGACTTCGATGGTTTCGCCAATCTCCCGAGAGCTGAATAGATATATCGCGCCGGAAGCGCTCCGCGCCACGCTAGGGACCGAGATCGAACGCGGAATGGCTGGCGAGAGCTTCGGGTCCGATTTGTACGCGATGGGACTCCTGCTATTTGAAACTTTGGTTCGACCCTTCACCAAAACCGAGCTGGGCTATTACCGTTCCAGGGAATCTTACGACGAAGCGGAGGAACAGCGACATAGGCATTGGATTAAGGGTCTGCGTGATGAAATCGCGGAGTTGCGAAGCAGGCAGAACGAGGCATATCTTTCACTCGATCTGCGGGAAGCAGAGATCCTGCTTGGTCTTATTCACTTCGATTTGCCATTACGCCCCAGGCACCTGGAGGACATCATTATTAAGGCCCGGGAGGTGGCGATAGAGGATCTGGAGATCGCTGCGCCCGTTTACGCGGCGACAACCTTGTCCTCTAAACCAGGAATTGGCGACCCTCGAATGGACCCGAGGTGTATTGCTTATTTTCTTCGATCCTATTTGCCCGAGATCGATATTGCCGAGAACCCCTTGAGCGAACTGGAGCCGAATCGCCTGGCACAGGTGATTGGAGCCGAGATTGGCGCTGCCACGGTTCACCTGAACAGCAACCCGAAAGAATTTCCTCTGATCCTGAGATCACGATCAGGCGTGCTGTTTCGTGTTCAACCGGTGGAGTGGGGCGGTCAGATTCATCGCAATATCGCCTATCTGGAGGTGGCCCGTCCCGATGATCATCCGCTTGAAATCCCTATTGGCAAGCTGCGAGGAGGCGTCAAACTGGTTGATGTTAAGGAGAATGAAGTCCATCGGCTGATACGGGATTTTCGGGAAACCAGCTACGGTTCGTGGGAGCCGCTGTTCCAAGTCGCCGAGAAGTCACATGAAACGATTGAGACTCAAGCCGGCGCCGATGAGGAGAGACAAAAATTTTCGGACGTCCTGTCGTTGATGGTGCGCCTGGAATACGAGGCCATGAGCGAGGAGATCGACTATAGAATTGTCAGCTCGGATTTTGAGAAGGCAGTTCTTAGGGCAAAACAGGACGAAAAAGATATTGCGGGAATGTTGGCCCATGCCAGCGCCGAGGACCCCCGTTTCGAGATTGCGCGGCGCCGCACGCCTATCGGCCAAGGCGTGAAGGTTGTAATCGATGAATCCGCGCTTGACATTGAATCCGGTACGGTGGCTGTTTCCCTCAATGGCACGCAAATTCCCGCCGAAGGAGTCATTCGCCCCCTTTCCATTATTGGAGCGGAGATACAGTATGGCCGCCGGCGGCGCATTCTTCATCAGGTTAAAGACGATGAATTCTTGCTGGATCATCTGATATCACCCTCGGGGAAATCTAGCGGCGACCATTTCCCGAGCCGCGGATACGACACGATTATCAAAGATCTGGACGAGGATAAGCGACGCATTGCGGCACAGTTCTTCCAGGTGGAGCCTTTGGTGGTAGTGCAGGGCCCCCCGGCGACCGGGAAAACCACACTGGCCTCCGAGATTGTCCTGCGTATACTGGAGCGTAATCCGCATGGGCGTATTTTGGTGACAACCCAGGGCCATGAGCCGCTGGATAATCTTCTTGAGCGCATCTTGAACGAGTCGCGTACAACCCCTCGCGCGAAGAAAATTCTCGGGGATCTTGAAATCGTACGCATTCCTTCCGGCTGGCGGCCCCGCGACGACAGTCAGGCTTCCGCGTTCTATCCGCACGTTCGTGCTGAGGAAATGTTTAAGCGGCTTCGAGAATGGTGTACCCGAGAGATGGGGTCCTTAGGGCTGATTGGGGAGGTGGCCCGAGCAGTCAACACTCAACTCGGCGGCTATTTGAGCGCGCCGAATTCCTTACGCCGGAGAATCCAAGACGGCGCAAACCTGGTTTTTGCAACTGTCAACTCTAAGCTCATCGATACCACGAGACCAGGCAGCTACGATTTAGTCGTCGTTGAGGAAGCTGGGCGGTGTTATCCAATCGAAATTGCCGGCGCTATGCGGCTCGCCCGCCGGTGGCTGCTGATCGGTGATCATAAGCAACTTGAGCCTTTCGCATTCACCACGATCGGGGAGGCTTTCGAATCGTATATCGCGTTGGAGGCCCAAACCATAGAAAAGCAGGATGAAAATGTTCGCGAAAAGAAGCGAGCGTGGATAAAGAACGTCAGAAAAGCCTTTTATCCATATTTGTACTTGCTTAGGCACCTTCACGAAAGTGAAGGAGTTCATGCAGCAACACTCCGAACTCAATGGCGCATGCATCCGACGCTTGGAAAGATGGTTTCGGAAATCTTTTATGATGGCCGTGCCGTATGCAATCCTGAAGATCCGGATGCATACGCAGCCCTTACCGTAAGGCGCACACATCAATTCACCGCGCCGAAGTGGATCCGAGGCAGGCAGTTGATCTGGATCGACATGGACCATGCCGAGCATTCCCCGGAATGTTCTGAGTATAGAGGACCTGGCGGGTTGATTGAAAATCATGCAGAGCGACGGACCCTAGTGGCTTGCCTGCGCGAACTCAGAACCCCCAGAGCATCCAAGGACATTGCGCTTCTTACCCCGTATCGATATCAGGCGGAGCAACTGATTGGCCTCTTGCGTAAGGATGTGAACAGGTTTGAGGCCTTCGGCGACCTGGGAAAAAACGTTTTTACAATCGATGCGTTTCAGGGCCGTCAGGCCAGCACTGTTGTACTATCTCTTGTTCGCAATAACAATGAGAGAACAGAACGAGCTGCTCTAGGATTTCTTGCAAAACGCGAGCGGGCTACGGTGATGTTCTCGCGGGCGGAACGATTGCTTATCGTCATCGGCTGCTCCGAGCATTTTAACCGGTTTGCATCGCAAGGAGCTGGATGGATTGCTGACATTGTGAACCGCGCTGAAGTGATCCATTTTCGCCAAATACTTTCTTTAACGGAGATTGCAAAACTGGTGGAGCGCTATGGCTATCGTTCCTGAGCAATTTTTATTGCGTGTCCATGGAGTTCTGTACAGTGTGGAAGTCGAATCAGAGTCTGCTGATCTCGATTGGCTGGACCGCGTGATTCTCGATGTGGCGGCCGAGCCGCAAAATGTCAGTGATTTTATCAAGTGCTTTGGTCTACCGCGGCGGCTTATTGAAGATGCCATCGGCAAGTTAATCGAGAGACATCTGTTGTTGCTCGACGTAGCCCGCGCACAGGTTCGTACCAGTGGAATCGACCCTAGCTCAACTAGCGCTCACCGGCCACGTATGACAATCCTGGTTTGGCAGGACCACGTGACGGGTATCATTGTGCCCTGGGAGCGCATTGAAGCACTATGTAAGGTACCTGAACGAACGGGACCTGTGGATGTCCAGGATTTGAAGGGTGGCCCTCCGTCGAGGACTGTACTCGAGATGTCGGATGCTGAGTTGCTCATGAGAGTAGAGCGGTTTCGGCCTGAATCCGCATGGTCTGAGATTATCGTTCGGAAAGAACGAGATCGTCCAAAGACGATGTGGATAACGGCGCAGAAACGAGATTCCGGCGGCACGGTCATTATGGATGATGTGCCGAATGTGCTGGTGCGCTCCTGGGGGCGTTTTATGAATCTCGGGACCGCTGACATACCCACACGTAAATACGTTGAACTCCCACGTTCGTGGAGGGACATAGCTGCAGATTGGCTGCAAAGCATAAAATCGCGAATTGATGGACTTTTGCATCCCGCCGATCACCTTCTAGACGAGAACTCTTTGGCATTACTGCATTTGCGGGAGGCGATGGAGCGTTATTGGAGACTGGAGATCATCGAGGATGGCTCAGCCTACGCCAGACAGCGCGCGCAGTCCCAGAGGGAAGTACCTGATGACATTCGGCTGGTCGTCGCAACCTCGCAAGCGGGATCGGGGTATGGCGATGCAATATCGATTCTGCGGCAGATGCGAGCTGCGGAGCGCTTTTTATTGGAAAGTGTACACGCACTGAAATCTCACCATCAGGAGGGCGTGCGAGGCGCAGGCGGCACTTTCATCCAAATCGATCGCAATGACGTGGAGTTCATTTTTATCAACAACACCGAACTCGTGGCGGGTGGCGTATCTCATGGAAGACATTACGCTTTGCGCCTCTTGTCTGCGAGACCACTGCTTGCCTTGGCCACTTGGCCGCCGGACATTTCAGAAGGCACAAAGATTTTTGCGCGCCTTCAGAACAATGACAATCCCGGTAGGCAAGACCTGTTGCAAGATATCGTAGCCTTTGATCAGTCCCTGCATGAATTAGCAATGGGAGCGAACTTGCCAACAACAGCGTCGCAGGGTCTAACTTTAGAGATGGCGGAACGACTCCGACATGACCTTGATAGGTTAGAACCTCTATTGGTCCACCACAATCTCACTCCGGGTAGTGTGCTCGATAGTGAAGACATTTTAACCGTTCTTCGAGAGCAAAAGGGCGGCCGGTTGCTTGTTCGAGATGAAGCAAGTCCGCTCGTACGTGCAGCTACAAACCATGAGATTATCGTATGTTCAATGAGGGAGCCTAAGACCAGTGTTTACTGGGTAAAAGAATCTATCCCTGCCGAGATCGTCATCCTCGGCGATGTTGTGATCTTTGGGTGGTGGAGCTATGACGGACCGGGAGAGCTTCCGCCATTCTTCGCTTGCCACGCTCCTGTTGTTGCCACCAATCTGCGGGCCCGCACTGATCACGTCGTTGCGCGCTGATGGATGGGGTATGGTAATACTGTTTGGGTACAGCAACACGATTCTTTTATCTGTTTGGTTCCAACACTTACTATGGTTTTTTATCGTTGATACTTCTTCAGCGTTACGGGATACTCCTCACCGCAAAATACCAAAATATATCGAGCTAGCACACTTAAGCCCACTGGACCGCTACTGCGATGCGGAGCCCACATTGCCTGTTTCTCGAAGCAATTCCCTGTTATCCCTGCTGTTATTTCCCTGCTCATTCCCTGTTACGATTTCAGCCTAAAAGCCACTTACTCCAGTGTTTTTGTGGGATAACCCGCACTCCAGTCCGCTCGACGATGCAAAATTCCCTGTATTTTTCCCTGTTAACGGGAATTTTGACCCGGAGACGGGTTCGCAGCTGACTGCATCCTCCGCCAGCTAGTCTGCCCGACAGAGAATTGTTCTCTGATTCCGCGCAAAATGCCCGCTTTCCGGGCGTTTTTATCGACTCAGCCAGCTTAAACAGGGACGGGCATATGCGAGGGAAGCCAAATTCTAGCTGTTTTCTCTAGACCGCCGGTGAGTAGTCCCTTTCCACAGAGGAAGCGTGAGACCCGAAATCGATCAATAAACGAATGCCTCGGTAAATGTGGCAGTGCCCGGGTCAAATACAATGGATACCTGTAGTATGCAGCGTTGAACCATGAAGAGGTCGGAAGAGTCTGAAATCAATGACACCGCTGGAAATAGCGAGATCCTCACTCAGGGGACGAGCCCTACATCGACAGGGCTGGCCGGCGGCTATTTCGAAGGCCAAGTCGGCGCGGCTTATCTCTTGTCTCTCCTGGTCGGAGCGGAACCACGCGGATTGTCCGCAACGACCATCGATCGGGTCAAACTTCAAAGAGGCGCCGAGGGACATCCGCTGGATGATGTCGTTGTGGAGGCGCACGACGCCCAAGGGAATGCCGCGTTACTTGAAATTCAGGTCAAACGCGGCATCAGCTTCGCGCCATCCGACCCAGTTTTTCGCGATGTAGTGGGCCAGATCGCTAAGGTCGCAAGCAAACCCGAGTTTCTGAAGAGCCGGTACGAGCTCGCGATTGCGATCGCGCAGACATCAAACAGAATCGATGGCCCGTATCAGACGGTCCTGACCTGGGCGCGGCAATTAGGCGATGCTGCGACCTTCATGAGCCGGATTCAACGGCCTGGGTCCGCTAGTGACCCGATGCGGACTTTTGTACAAACTTTTCAAACACACCTTCAGGAGTTCGGTGCGGCATACGATGACGAAACGGTTTGGCGTCTGTTAACCAGACTTCAAATCCTTCCTTTCGACTTTGCGGCCATCGGTTCCGCTTCGGCAGAACTCGCAAAGGAGCGTGCAACGCGCGCTCTCCACTCGGATGAAACAACTCGTGCGGGCGAGCTATGGAAAGCTCTTACCGAACTCGCGATTGAGATCGCGTCTTCTGGTGGTGACATAACACGCGACCGACTGGTGGAGAAGCTCCGGCAGTTAACTTTCCGGCTCGCCGAGCAGAAGCAAAATCTCACGGCCCTTTCGGCCCTGGCGGATGCGTCTCGTCAGGCTCTAGCGGATATTGGCAATCGCGTCGGTGGCGCCATGTTGACTCGGCCCGAACGCGTCGCGGCAGTTCAGGCAGCTCTTGATGAAGGCCGCTATGTCGAAATTCGGGGCGATGCAGGCGTTGGCAAATCGGCGGTGCTGAAACATTTTGCGGAGCAGGTATCTGAACAGGCTCGGATCATCTTGCTGAATCCCGGCCGCGCAATACCGAAAGGGTGGCTCCAGTTGAGAGCGGTGCTTGGATTTGAAGGTTCGGCCCGCGAACTCCTGGTGGAGCTTGCCGCAAGCGGCGGTGTAGTGCTGTTCCTCGACAACCTCGACTTCTTCGGGCAGGAAGAGCGCCTGACAGCGATTGATCTTCTCAGGGAAGCAGCCAACGTGCCTGGCGTGTCTGTCATCGCAACCTGCCGTCGCGATTTTGGTGTTTTGGAGCCAAGTTGGCTGCCTCCAGAAGTGCTGAACCAACTGCGCTCTCCTGAACCTGTAGTCATCGATGAACTGTCGGAAACTGAGATTGAGGAGTTGCGAAGCGCGGCTCCGCAACTCAGAGGCCTGCTCGCGGATGATCATCCGGCGCGGCAGGTCTCCCGGAACTTGTTCCGCCTCTCGCGCCTAGCCAAGCAGCCAGCACAAGCGCCCGGGCTGCGCACTGAAGTTGATCTGGCGAAGCAATGGTGGCGGAGCGCCGATGGAAATGGTGACACGGATCAGCGCCGGGAACGTGCCCGCGTCATGAGGGCACTGGCCGAGCAGGCGCTGTCGCGCGCCGACCACCTCGATACGGCTACATTTCCAGCACCGGCGGTAAATGCTTTAGCCGTTGGTGTGCTCTTTAGCGCCCACTCAACAGCGGCCGCGGCAAGGGCCGGAGAAGATAACGACTGAGTGTTGAAGGCTGCCCTGATCTGGATCTCCAGACTCTGGCTGGTTCTTCGCTCGCGCGACCGCTCATCATCGAGCGACTGAAGATGGTCGGCCTCCGAAGCTGGTGAAACATATTCCCAAACCTCGACCGGACCATCTTTCGTTTGTACCGTTTTTTCCTGGTAGTTCTTGGGGTCGAGACGATTGAGGGCATGCACGGCCATAAGCGCAGGGCTGAGCAATCCCAATTTGTCTTTTGGCAGACCGAGTCTCGCCACTGCTCGCTGCAATCTTTCTACAACCGGGGTTCGGTTTTCGTCATCGAAAGCGTACTCCCCGAGCAATTGATCGAGCATCCAGCGCCGAGACGGGCGAGCATTCCGGCTCGCGAGGTTGGCAAGACCTGCAGGCTCCTTTTGGAGAGCGTTCAAGTCGAAAATGTCGGGAAACTTGACGTTCTCCCTCGCTATTCGCTGGCGATCCATGCAGAGGATCTCGGGGCACCCGAGGAAGGGAATGGCCGCAGTGCGCGACTCGGGCCAATGTGATAGCAGAAGATCGACCGCGACCAGCAGGTACGCAGCGGGTGCAGGGGCATTAGCCGGACCCAGAACATCCACGAGCACCGTTTCGAACGGCTCGCCAGCATCAACACGCCGATGAGCCCAGGCTTCCAGAGCCATCAAAGCTGATGTCACAACTGCTGAATCCGATCCCATCTCTCGCGACCACTCGTAGGATTGAGTCCATGGAAACGTTCTTTCGTTCCCGTCGAGGAAGAGGATGTTCACCACGTTGCTGCCGAAGTCCCTTCTCCCTGACTTAACGGCAATTGCATGATCGACAAGCCTCCGCACGAGACGAAGTCCCTGCTCAGGTGCATGAACGAGCAGTTCCAAAAACGGGCCCTGTGCCGGTGACGCAGGACTGAAGTCGCTGTCAAGATAGCCGAATGGTCCGGATCGAAGGTAGCTACGCCTATGGTCGGAGTCATTGTCCTCCGCTATCAGGATCTCGGCGGTAATTTCCGCCAGTTCTTCTGGGGCTGCCTGGGCAGAGCTTGGCAGCAGTACCCGGCCGTTCTCAAATTCTGCCGACTGGGAATAGAGACGTATCAGTTTGTCCGAACCAGGCGGAGGATCATAGGAAGTTACATGAAGCACCCCTTCCGCCTGCAGATCCTGAATCAACTGGGTTCCCGACGCTTTGCCCTCTATAAGAATTGTATTGGCGGGTTGAAGGTATGCGTGTTCTCGTTGAGCTTGGTCTTGTACCGCACGTTTCAGATCGGGGTAATTGAGACGCTGGCGAAATACGTGCAGCAAATAGTAAAAGCCGTTAAAGACGCCCCACGTAGTGCAAACGCTAAAATCATTGAGATCGCCGCTCTTGTTGGCAGTATCCCAGCTCTGCAGCACTGAGGTGAATCTTTCGGGAAGTTTACCAAGATCGTAATACCTGAGCCATTGGGTCTTTATGATGGCGCCGCCCAGAGGCATCGGGCTCTGTTGATATTGGCTGGCAAAGTCATACTCTCCGGTGTTTTTGCGAATAATGTCGAGCGTAAATTTAGATTCCCGTTCCGGTTGGAGGATCTCACCGGCCTTGCGTTGAAGTGTCCGCTTCCCCCAAGGACTCTCGATAATATGCGTTTCGTCTTCCTCCGCTATCGCCGGAAACGACAAGACGTCCCAATTTCCCTGCTCCATTACGTGGCCGACCAAGTCGTCCTGGTGCAGCCGTTGCATGACAATAATGATTACACCGGTTTCTTTATTGTTGAGGCGACTAAGAAGAGTGTTGCTGTACCAGTCGTTAACACTGTTGCGCCTGGTTTCCGATAATGCCTCTTCGGGTTTTAGCGGATCGTCGAGGATGATGACGTCCGCTCCCCGCCCCGTCAACACGCCCGTAACTGAAGTTGACATTCGGAAGCCCTGTTCGGTTGTCATGAAATCATTGACAGCCTGCTTATCTGGAGAGAGTCGCGCCTTGGGGAAAAGCTTTATAAAGAAAGAGCTTGCCATCAGGGTCCTGCAATCTCTGGCATGCTTATCGGCCAGCTCTTGGCCATAGCTGGCACAGATGATCTGCCTGGTCGGATCGTGTCCGAGAAGCCAGGCGACAAAAGCAACGCTCACTGCGTGTGATTTCAGCGCCCGTGGCGGCATATTGACAATCAACCGCTTAATCTTGCGCACCACCGCACCGTTCTAAAGAGATTGCCGAAAGTAAAACGATTCGTCATCCCTCCTGTCTACTCGCGCGCATGGCGCGAGCAGACAGGAGGGACACTGATATATGTATACCGCTGTGTCGTGGCAATATCATCTTCTTCCCGCCCATGTCCGAAATTGTCTTATGGATTCAAGGTCATTCATGGCGTTTCCCGAATAGCGCAGAGCGCGATCATCCCAATAAACTGTTGCGACGGGCTTGCTCCCGCAATTGGTGTAGCTGGAATTGTGGTTAATTTCATCATAAGGAATGCAGTTATTCCGCAGATAGCCAATGATATGCTCTTCCGCCCGTGTGGTGTGAATGATGATCTTCCAGCCCTCTTCGCGTAGTATCCGCAAAGCGTGTATAACGTCAGATCGCGGAGCCCCAAGGACTTCGTGCCCTTTCCAACCGTCATATTCAGCTAGTACACCGTCGAAATCGACGGCGATGGTCAATTGCCTGTCCGTCTGGTCTGGTTTGCCCTCGGCATTTTCCGGCTCCATCGCGGAGTTGAATTTCATTAGAACCACCCGTTATGCACAGCCATTAAGATCGAGAAAGATAAGCCAGGACTGCTGCCATGATTTTGTGCGTGCATACGACAAGGCTTTCACCATCCGTGTTGCACTCGATCTCAGGAGCTAAAGGCGCTTCATAAGGATCATCGATTCCGGTAAAGTGTGTGATTTCTCCAGCACGTGCTTTCTTGTACAAGCCTTTGGGATCGCGCCGTTCGCAGACCTGAAGGGGAGTATTCACATAGACTTCCAGATAGTCTCTTATCTTCGCCCTGACTTCTTCACGGATCTGACGGTACGGTGATATCGTGGATACTAGGACAATAGTCCCATTTCGCGTAAGCAACTCTGCGACAAATCCAATCCTGCGAATGTTTTCATTGCGATCCTCTTTGCTGTAACTAAGGTCACTGCAAAGATTTTTGCGGACTACATCGCCGTCAAGCAACTCCACGCGAAATCCACGATTCAGCAGTTCCGCGCACAGAGCATTTGCGATAGTAGTTTTACCGGCGCCACTTAGGCCTGTTAGCCAGACCGTCAACCCGCGGGCATCACGGCCCAGCTGTTCGTGTAACCCGTTTGTTGGCTTTGCAGAAGTCTGAAAACTCCGCACGTCAGGTATAAAGTCAATGCTCATTCGCAAACTCCAGTCTTGACATCAGCTTGAGCGTGCTGTTCGTCTGTGGGACCGCTGCATCGTTACGCATCCTTTCAAGCAACTGCCTGGCGATGCTACGTCCGCACTTTCCTGAATGGTAATCCCATATTTTGAAATGCCAGTTATCGATCAACGGCATGAAGCTGAGACGAGCTATTTTGTGCCACTCCAAACGAGCTGCAAGCCAAACAACAAGGTAAGTCCGACAATAAACGGCTTGAGCCGGACCGAGGGTACGCGGAGAGCCAGAACGCATCCAAGCAAAACCCAGGGAATTCCTCCTACGAGCAAAGCTTCCAGTTACGATTACAACTAAGCGGTTCCAGTGTCTGGTATTAAGAGATGCCAGCAGGTAAGTGCTGCCCAAGATTCCGGGCAAAGCCCCCAGCAACATCAGCTTGAGATAGGGAAAATGCACCGGCTTACCGGCCAAATAGAAGGGGGCAGCCACAAGGCGTACCACCATCGAATACACAAACGCTGTGCCTACGGCCTCAGCCCCTGAGAGTCCTCCGATCAGGATCAGGGCCGGCGCCGTAAAACTGCCGCCGCCGATGCCGGTCAACCCCACACAGAGAGCAATCGCGAATGCGATTAAGACCTGCATCATTGCTCCCGCTTGGAAAATGTATGGATTCCGCATTCAAGTTTTTGTCCGGCCCATCGGCCGGAGGCAGCCGCCGAACGGCCAGCCACGACGTGGTCCAGCAGGTCTTCCGTCGATAAAGTCTCGTCCAATTGTGGGAGTTCTGAATTCATGAATGCTTCTTTTTGGCGCGTTCCGTCAGGCCGCGCAGCCAATCCATCATCGTTGTGAACAATTCCGAATTCGAGGCGGATGGTTCCTCGATCATCACCGAATCCGCTCCGAAGATGGATGTAATTTCTCGCGGCAATTCCGTATCTTCACCGGGAATGAAAAAAACAGCGAGCACCCGCATGCGGCGCAGAACCTTTGCAATGGCTTTCAATTCGGCCGCATTGAACTCCAACCCTGAGATCCATTGCACTGGCCATCTTCCCTGGAGGGTCGCGCTTTCCAACTCGCCAGCCAAGGATGGGCGCGCGGTAATCCAGGCGGCGGATAAATTTTCCGTATGCATTCTTCCATCGGCCGGGCTAAACCCGCTGTCGGGAAAACCGGCGGGCGGCGGCGCATGGGGAGAATGCTGGCGGCCGCTTGCTTCAATCATGCCTGCCGCCACGGTCGCGTTCGTAATAGGATCAATGAGGATAAAGCTGCCGGTGGAGCGGTTTTGCCGGTAAGCATCGAAAAAGAGCGGCTGAGCAGCTTCCATCTCTACTACGGCAATGTCGTTCATCCGAAGTGTAGAGACGGCAAGGTGTTGCAGCGTGGTTACGTCCACACCATAGTGGATTCGCCACATACGCACGCGAACCAGCCTGGTCGTGTGCTTCAGCAGATAATCCTGCTCCGGCCGGCTGGGATCGGAATGCAGCCATACAAGATGGGCAACGAATTGATTTGCGATTTGCGGCAATTCGTCTTCTTCTACCAGCAGATCACCGCGGCCCAGGTCAATTTCGTCTTCCAAGGTAACCGTAATGGACTGGCCGGCTCGCGCGCTTTCCAGTTCGCCGTCCCAGGTTACGATTGATTTCACGCGTGTCTGGATGCGCGATGGTAGGGAAACCACCTTGGCGCCGCGCCGGAGCAGACCAGAGACAATCTGGCCAGCGAAGCCGCGAAATTGCGAGTCGGGCCGAATCACGCATTGGATAGGCAGCCGCAGAGGCAATCCAATGTCTTCTGTTCTGCTGGGGAGGGTTTCCAAGTACTCCAACAATGGAGGCCCGTCAAACCAGAGCATATTGTTGCCATGAGAGACAATTCCGTCGCCTCTGAGAGCGCTGACGGGAATAGCATAGGTGTGCGGGATCCCGAGAAGGGCGGCCATCTCCCGGAAGTCGCTTGCAATCCTTGCAAAGACCTCTTCACCATATTCCACCAAATCCATCTTGTTGACGGCGGCGATAACGTGTTCAATACCGAGGAGAGAAGCAATATAAGCATGCCTGCGGGATTGCGTGAGCAGGCCCTTTCTCGCGTCGACAAGAATCACAGCAGCATCAGCGGTAGAGGCGCCGGTGACCATATTGCGCGTATATTGCTCGTGGCCCGGCGTATCCGCGATAATGAACTTTCGACTCGCCGTGGAGAAATAGCGGTAAGCCACATCAATCGTGATGCCCTGCTCCCGCTCAGCGCGCAAGCCGTCCGTCAAAAGTGAAAAATCAAACGGACCTTCAGCCCGGTTAATCCTGCTCTTCTGGATCGAGAGCAACTGGTCTTCATAAATGGATTGGGAGTCATAGAGGAGGCGCCCAATCAGAGTGGATTTGCCGTCATCCACGCTTCCCGCCGTAACGAAGCGAAAAACCTGACCCTGCCTTTCCATGGGAACGGCGATGCCATGCGTTTTCTGTTCGGCCGCGTTCGCTGCCATTCAGAAGTATCCCTCTCTTTTCTTGGTCTCCATGGAACCTTCTTCGTCATGGTCAATAACCCGGTTTTCACGTTCCGATTTGCGAAAACTCAGCATTTCTCGAATGATCTTCGGCACCGTATCGGCATCCGAACGAATCGCCCCGGTGCAGGGGACGCAGCCAAGGGAGCGCATCCGGCATTGAATGGTTTGCGGCTTTTCGCCAGGCAGCAGACGAATGCCATTTTGCAGAAGAAGAACCGAACCTGCTCGCACTATGACTTCCCGCTCCTTGGCAAAGTAGAGCGGCACAATAGGGATGTTTTCTTCCGCAATATAAAGCCAGATGTCCAGCTCGGTCCAATTTGAGAGAGGAAAGACCCGGATGCTTTCGCCTTTGTGATGTAGGCCGTTGTAAAGCCCCCACAACTCGGGCCGCTGATTTTTGGGGTCCCATTGTCCCTTGGTGTCACGAAATGAATAGACGCGCTCCTTGGCGCGGGATTTTTCTTCATCTCTGCGGGCGCCGCCGAATGCGGCATCAAATTCACCATTCGCAAGCGCGTCCAGCAGCGCCTTGGTTTTCAAAAATCCGCAGCATTTCTGTGTGCCCAGATCATATGGGTTGGCGCCGTCTTTCAATGCCTTGTGATTGGTATGAACGATCAGATCAGCATTGATTTTCTTGACATACGAGTCGCGAAACTCGATCATTTCAGGAAATTTATAGCTGGTATCGATATGCAGGAGCGGGAAGGGGATCTTTCCCGGATAGAACGCCTTTTGCGCCAGCCGCAGCATGACGGAAGAATCCTTGCCGATGGAATAGAGCATCACCGGACGGGCGAATTCTGTTGCGGCCTCGCGCAATATAAAAATACTTTCTGACTCAAGCTGCCGCAAATGCCCGGTTTGAAGGATGGATCGCATTTATATTCCGAATGCCATAAGCCGATTAACCATCGAAATTGTAAAATCGGCCATTGGCATGGCTGAAGACTACTAGCGAGTAGATTGCTTGTTGAAAATGTCACGCATATATTCCTGAGATTATTTAGCTCGCCTGTATGTTGTCTTGCGCCGATTTTTTTCATGCAGCTTACAAGCAGTCACTCTCGATGAAGGATCGTCTGTTTGTTCAATGATCTATATCTTAATCCGGCTAGAAGACATCTCTTAATTTATTTACTTAGCTTGGCTATGAATTTTTATTTCCAAGTTGCTGCTTGAAGTGGATTGCGTGAGCCGGGTCACAGATGTCCGAATAAACAAGAAGATATTAAAACAATCTTAAGCATCGCATTACGATCAATCAGGTTTCCCGAAATGAAACAAGTTCTAAGGTTCAGGGCTCAAAAATTCTTCAAATTTTATATTGAATATTAGTATAATAGTTATTAGTAAGATAATAAATAACCATAGTCCGGCTATTTACAACGCATGGTAGTTACAGAAAAGGAGATATTTGTGAATCCAAAGAATAATGTTCCTAGTTTGTCTCTTAGCGACCTGGAAATTCCCGATGTCGATATTTACGGATTGACCAAAGAAGATTCTCTGGGCGTCCCCGAATTGGGCGCTTCGAGAGGAACCTATGGGTGCTGTACAAACAACCAACAACTTTGCACCGCGTAAGCATCTTTAGCAGGAGCCTGGCCGTGCAGACTAAGTAGCTTTCAGACGGAAATGCGGTGTCAGGCTCCAGATTTTAAGGAAAACTGGAAACCAGAGAAGCTGCGTATTCACGATCTATGTTGCACAAGAAGGATTCGCCCGCTAGAAATACCTCTTACTTTTAGATTGAATTGACTGACCCAATAGCATCTCACGTAATACTGTATCGAAGGACTAGGTAAGGCGTGGATATAAATATCTCTGGAACAAAGTAATAAAAGAATTAAAAACTTCAAATGATGAATGCAAGTTGATCATTATTCCCGAAATGAACCATTATGAATCCAGCTCACAAAAAACCGGCAACTTTTAATTGATTATTGGCATATTAGTTTACATGAACTCAAAAGTAACTCAGGATAGAGTTGCTTTTGCAGCTCATGGTAGTTGTTATAGAAAAGGAGGATTTTTTGTGAATCCAAAGAGCAATATACCGAGTTTGTCTCTTAGCGACTTGGAAATTTCCGATGTCGATATTTACGGGTTGACCAAAGAGGACGCTCTGGGCGTCCCTGAACTGGGCGCTTCACAGGGCACCTATGGATGCTGTACAAACAACCAGCAACTTTGCACCGCATAAGTATTTTTAGCAGGAGCCTAGCAGTGCAGACTAAGCAGGTCCGGCCGGAAATGCGCTGTCAGGCTCCTATTTTTTAAGAGAAACACTGACAAATCAGAGAAGATTGCGGATTTCATGATCTATGTTGCACAAGAAGGATTGCTGGCCTCGGCAGTGCATGCCTCACTGAAATCATCTCCGTTAAAGGAAGAGACGCATTGGGCCGCTAACAGAGTTTTTAGCCAAGACAACGACATTCTTGTGGCCTGTAGCGAAAACTGCAATCTGGAATTCCTTCTTCATTGGCAGCGGGTGGCTTCGGCGTGGCAAGCACGGCTGTTCTGCATTCATATACATGGCGGAGAAGCGGTCATTGGGCCGCTAGTGAAGCCGAAAGAAGAAGGCTGCGTGCGCTGTTGGTTTACGCGATACTACAGTGGACGAGACATGGCCCAGCGGTTCGCGCAAATGTCTACCTTGAATTGGGTGCCGGCGAAACCGGTCCCGGAATTGACCCACCCGGGACTTGCGATCATCGCTGAGATTGCCGCTGGCATTCTGACGGGAATGGGGTCCAGCAACACCGATTCCCGGCAGGAGTGGGGAGTCTATTACTGGGATCTCAAGTCATTGGCCGGCAGGCATGTTAGGCTCTTGCCCGATCCGGCTTGCCCCGAGTGCTCCCAGTCTCCTTTCGATAGTGCTGAAGCGGCAGAGTTCTCTCTGGTAAGCAGGCCGAAGCCCACTTCGCAAGCCGACCGTTTAAAGTCTCTCGCAGAGTTCCATGCAGACGTCCAGAAGACATTCGCCGAATACCGTGCTGGCATCGTTCGCGAGGTTAGCACGGCGTGGCGACTGACCTACGGCGCGGTTGCCATCAGCACTGTCGGCTTGTTCGAAGGCAGTCTGGAAGGCTGCGGGGGATTTTCGGACCGTTATAGCTCGTCACGAACCATGTCTGCCCTTGAAGCGGTAGAGCGCTATTCGGGACTCAGACCTCGGGCACGCCGTCCTGCAATTCGTAGCACTGTTTCCACCCTACGCGAGTTGGCTGTCGATCCAAGACTTTTTGGCTTATATCGGGATGAAGATTACAAAAAAGACTTAAAATCAATTGTCCCGAATCACTTCAAATCGATTGTTCCTTATCATGATGGGCTCGAGCTCGAATTTGTATGGGCTTATTCCTTCGCCAGCAACGCGCCCGTGCTGGTTCCCCGCCAAATGGGCTTTTACTCCTATTCTGAATCCGGCGAATTGCCCTTTGTGGTCGAAGGATCCAATGGGTGCGCATTGGGCAGTTGCCCTGAGGAAGCGCTGTTCCACGCCATTCTGGAGGTAATCGAGCGGGACGCTTTCCTGCTTACCTGGTACGCGCGGAAACGGCTTCCACAACTTGATCCTATGGAAAGCACCGACCCGGAAATACGCGCCCGCTGCAGGCGATTGCGGGCTGCCGGATACGACCTTACCGTAATGGATGCAACCGTTGATTTCGCCATTCCAGCGCTTTGGGTACTGGCCCGCAGCCGCAAAGGCGATTTGCCCTATGCTGCGGCGGTCGGGGCTGCGCATATCCATCCGCAACAGGCCCTGCGAAAAGCGCTACGCGAGTTGGACAATTCCATCAACCGCCTCATGCTGGAGATAAACGATCCGGAGAAGGTGCAACGCGCACACTTTTTAGCGGAAAATCCGGCAGAAGTGCATTCCATGGGGGATCATCCATTGTTGTATTGCTCTCCCCAGTCCTCTCCGGAGCTGAATTTTCTGACGGAATGCCCTGAACAGACCTCGCTCCACGCCATGGAAAATTCCGCGCGCGAGCTTTATTCCCCGGATCTGAGCGAAGAACTGCGGCGGATCATTCGCCGGATCCAGAACACGGGTAGCGAAGTAATCGCGGTAAACCAAACAACTCCAGAGCTGTCCCGCCTTGGATTATGCACATATAAGGCGTTAATTACAGGCGCTGTGCCCATCAGTTGGGGCCAGTCTTTCCGGCGGCTCGCAGGTCTTCCGCGCCTTGATGCAGCGTTGCGAGCGGCTTCATTATCTACCCCCAATGCGGCGCCTCATCCGTTTGCTTGAATGCGGCAGCAAGGCGGCTTGGACCGAGCAGTGGCAATCTCGACCGAAAGGAAGTAAATGAACAGCTTGGCCGTAAGCATCGACCTAGACGTTGGCTATGACCTTTTGCCATACCTGGTGATTCGTCAAGCCGGCGGTCGGGCCGCCGGCATGGACAAGCTTCTGTTTCTGGATACTACCACCCTCATTGATCAATGCCTTGCTCTTGAAATCGATTGCCTGCAACAAAAAGATACCATTGCCGGTTTTCTCGAAAAAATCATCGGAAACATGCAGGCTTCTCCGGTGCGAACCGAATTGATCCATCTCCGGCGTGATATTCATAATGACCGCCTGCCGCGGAAAGGATTAGGCCAGCAGGCCCTTGCGACAGTGGAGCGGGCGCTTTCTTCAACCGAATTTCAGGATATGAACCGCTGGCTTGATTCCCGAAGCCGCAGAGAGTCGCTGTCGCTGGCCGTTCAGGCTGCCTTCGAAAAGGAACTTGCGCATGCCAGATCCAAGTTCAAGCTCCTGGTTCGAGGCCCGGCTTTCCGCCAGGCACTAATGCTGGCAAGCCCGACCCTCGCTTACGAGCTCGACCGATACATAACTGCCGCGGGGGAATTGAAGCGCCTGCGGAAGACAGAGCTCTCCCTGATGCGTTATTACTCCCGATGCGCGTTTAAATTGAGCCCTTTCAGCAGCTTCATGCTCACTACGCTGATTCGGCTACAGGAATCCCGCGCATGCCTACAACCCTCAGGTCCCAAGCGGATCAAGCGTTCAGGTCCCAAGCGGATCAAGCGTTTTATGGCGCTCAATCGCGCGTTGATCGGCCACCTAGCCTATCTGCTGACCCAGCATCCGGAGTTCCGAGACCACGCTTCATTGTTCCGCTCCGGCGCAATTCTGGAAAAAGACGGAACACTTTGGATCCTCCGGCGGCAGTATCGGGCCGCGGTGCCTACCCGCATGCGGGTCCCGCGCGAGACTGTCCTCGTCTTGCCTCAATCTCCCGCTCTCAAATGGATTCTGGAGAGCTTCAATCCCGACGGGAGAATCAAGCGCAAGGACCTCATTTCGGCGCTCAGCCAGCCGCCCAACGATGCCCAGCACGCCGTCTCCTATATTGAAAGGTTGATTGAACTGGGCATCTTGGTTCCCAGGGTGCCCATGCGCGGCGATTCCAGCGACGTGGAATCGATCATCCATTTTTTAGGCGATATTCCTTCGCCTTCCGCAGGCAGAATCAAGGAATGTCTTGAAAACCTCAGCCGGATCGAAAAAATGCTTATCTGCGCGGACCATTCTACAGGACGCGCCTTGCTGTCACAGGCAAAGAATGCATTCCAGCAATCATTTGCAGAAGTAGGAGCTAGGCTGGACGAGAACTGGAACGGTCCGCTTCTCTACGAGGATTGGCTGCATAGATCCATTGGAACCGGCTTTTTTGCCATGGAAGAATGGAAGCCGGCGATCAACGACATCCGGGAATTTCTGAGTTGTTATGGGAGCTTATTGGATTCGAATCTAAGCGTGCGCGAAACAATCCATTACCTGGTCCGCGAAAAGCATCATGGCGGTCCGACGCCGGTTTTGAGCTTTGTCCACAGCCACAAGAGTATTTTTGGAGGCGATCCCATGCGCGAATGGAGCTGGAGTAGCTTCACGGTCAATCCCTGCGGCTTGGAGAAGTTGCAGTTACTGGCGGTTTTGCGCCGGCAGTTCGGCGGGTACATCTCGTATCCTTTCGAGCTTGAAGAGATGGATTTGAAGCTCCTGGCTGAGCGCTGCCGTTGGTCCAGCCATGTTCATCAGTTTCGCCTGGCTCGTTGCGCTGAGGATACTTTTTACGTTTCCTGCAACTGCCAACCGGTTTGGCTCTCCGAACGCGACACCGGTCTGATGGTGAATGTAATAAGCGAGGGACCGTTTCGCACGTTCCTCAGGTTCTGCAACGCGCTTGGCCCAGGAAAAGAACTGGATGAAACCATTTCCGGGATCCGGCGATTGCTGGATGAAACCTGGCCACGGGCCGAAGCTTGCGAACTGTTTGCTCCTTTCGACTACAACGCAAATGAACATTCCCGAGTCACGAACCGCCGGATCTGTTATGAAGACAGCCCGGTCCGCCGTCCCTGCGACATCGGCCTGGGAGATCTGGCCTTTGAAGCCCAGGGAGACCGCCTGCTCCTCAAGCACCTTTCTTCCGGAAAGGTGCTCCTTCCGCTCGATTTCGGCATGACTGCCAGCGCTTTCCATGCGGCCGTGCAGCATTTTTTGTTAAGCGCCGGAAATCCCGACTTTGTGCTCCACAAAAACCTATTTCATCCCTATTACTGGGAATCGGGGAGCCGTGTACGGGCTGCGGTTGAGAAATTTCCTCGTCTTTGCTTTGGCCGCTGCATCCTTCGTCGCAAAGGTTGGTCAGTGGCGCGAGACAGCCTGGTTCAACGCATCCCCGGCATGAGCGATCCCGAATACTTTTTTTCCGCGCGCCGCTGGCAGCTCGGCATTGGCCTACCGAACGAGGTCTTTGTGTTTGCGGAAACTCCTGGGGAGGCGAGGCCGGAAAATGGGAACAGGCTGAGTCGCCGGGCCTGGAACAATCGCAAGCCGCAATACATTCATTTCGGCAATCATTTTCTACTCCAGGTGCTGGAGAAGTTTATCGACGAAACTCAAGGCAGGCTTTATTTCGAGGAAATGCTGCCGGACCGGACCAGTTGGAGGCGCTGGAATTTTCAGCGGCCCACGGAGTATGTGTTAGGCGTTTCTATGAAGTCCAGCCCGCCGGAACCCGCGGCCATGGACGTATTGAAGTCTGAATAGGAAGGAGTTTGCGAATGGAATGCTCAAAAGTCCCCTCCCGCAATTCCGCATGGCAATGGATGCGCGTTTATTATTTCGAGGATTGCAAAGACAATCTGATTCTGGACGCGATCAAGCCGGCTCTGAACAGGATGGCGGCGGGAAAAAATACAGTTGAGGCTTATTTTGAGCGCGACTGGATCGGCGGCCCGAATGTTCTGGTAGGCATTCTTAGCGCGCCGGAAGACGAGCGCCTTGAATGGGCAGTCCAGCCCATCCGCGACTATCTGGTCAATTATCCTTCCCGAGCCTGTCTTGAGCCCACCCAATTCCGGCAGCAAAATGAGATTTCCGCCGCGCTGGAATGGCGGCGTCCGGCAGATGTCGCCATGAGTTTGGCCCCGAACAATACGCTCGTCTTGAATTGTGCGGAGCCATTCAGCCCGCTGCTTGAATCCGGACTTCTACAAGAAGCGGTGCGGCATTTCTTGTGCCGCAGTTCCGGCCTCGTAATCAACTGGCTGGAACTGGTTAGGAGCGGCCAGTGGAGCCGGCAGCTCATCGCCATGCACGCGATGATCGCTCTGGCATGGGTGGCGAACCCACAGACTTTGCGCTCGCACATCTCATTCAGATCGCATGCTTTTGGCTTCTTACGATTTATGGACCGGCGGTCGAACATGCATTGGGAGAAAAAATTCGCGCGTCATTATGCCAATGGAGAAGGTGAGGCCACCCGGCAACTGGTGTCCGATTCGCTTGACGGGCTGCAACAGCAGGAGCACCCGCTTCCGGGCATGAATGAGTATTTATTTTTGCTTCGTGAAACCATGTCTGCTATGCATGCCGGGCTTGCAGAGGGCCGGTACACAGCTCCCCCTCTCGGGGAGATTAGCCCGGGCGATGCGGTCCCCTCTGACCCGCAGGAGCAGGCCAACCGGCAGGTAAACCAAAAGACGAAAAAGATCATGGAACGGAGCACGGTGCTCCAGACCTGGCGTATTGCGGTGAACCTTGTCTATCTCATGCTTAACCAACTGGGCCTATCGGCTCTCGAACGCTATCTGGCTTGTTATCTGATCACGCGAGCGGCCGAAGAGATATTCCATGAGCCCGCCACCGGCATTGTGCAACGACTGGCCGACACCGGAGATGTCGACCAGGTGATTTCATTTTTTCTTGAAAATAACAGAGTTCTGGCAAATGGCTATCAATCGACGCTCATGCGGAGGTGAAGCGATGGAAAGCGGCTGTTGCACAATCGTACAGATCCAGGGCCCGACTGCCGCTTCGCCGCCGGACTGGCTTAGGCACATACGCATTGAACTCGCGCGCGACGTCAAGCTGATCAATATTGATGCGGATAAATGGCTCCTTGTTCAGAAAGGCGCGAGTGTAACTTTCCGCCTGCCCGCGGGCAATCTTCCGGCGGTATTTTCGAATCTTGCTCAGGAGGGCTGCCTGATCGCCGACCTGCTCCCTCTTTTTGGCGATCATGGCCCGCTTTCAGTGCAGGAACAACTTCTGCGGCTTTGGCGGCAAGGGCTGCTGATAGAAACCATCCGCGCCGGCGAGGAGGTGAAAGCGATTTTAAGAACTTCCGGCAACATGCCGATGATGCCTGAGTTTGTGCAGCCGGAAGAAATCCTGGGGTTGTCTGAAGACATGTGCATCCGGATGCAAGGCGGGATCCTCCTTCTTGAGTCATTAGAATATGGGGCTGTCGTCGAATTCAGGGACGCTCATCTTCTCCAAGTCCCAGCATTGCTGTCAACCCCCATCCGCTGCGCCGAACTAGTACAAAGCGTTAGTGCACCCGAAGACTTCGTTATGTGCGTGCTGAATTGGTTGTTACGCATGAAGGCGGTCCGCAATCCGCAGGCATCGCGTTCGCACAATGAAGAAACCAATACCTGGCAGTTTGCCGACCGATTGTTGCATGCGCGCAGCCGCAGTGGTCGGCACCTCGGAGGATATGGGGGCACATATCGTTTTGTCGGGCGCGCCATCGCTCCACTGGATTCCCAGCCAAGCCGTTGCGGCCTCCGCACCCTGCTGCCCAAGCCCGATCTTCAGGCAATTGCTGCGGCAGACCGGCCGTTCACCTACGTTCTCGAGGAGCGGCGCTCTATCCGCGAGCACAGTCAGGAACCGATCACCCTGGAAGAGCTAGGTGAATTTTTGTACCGCAGCGCCCGTGTGAGATTCCGGAAGAGCGCTCAAGGCGAAGTTTTTGCAACACGGCCATTTCCCTCCGCCGGCGGCTTGTATGAACTGGAGTTCTACGTTCTTATCAATCGATGCGCCGGGCTGGCCCCCGCTCTTTATTATTACGACGGCGCAGATCATGCTCTCGAACGAGTCTCCAGTGCGAACCAGTCTACGCAAGCCATCCTGGTCGATTGCATTCGCTCCTGCGCATTCATCGGCAACCCGCAAGTGTTGATTGTCTTGGCAGCCAGATTTCCCCGCATCAACTGGAAATACGAATCTATTGCCTACTCCTTGGTCCTGAAAGACGTCGGAGTGGCATACCAGACAATGTATCTTGTCGCGGCAGCCATGGGATTGGCAGCTTGCGCGGTGGGTGGCGGAAGCGCCGTCTACTTTGGTCAAGCAACAGGGCTGGGCTATTGGGAAGAAAGCGCGGTAGGCGAGTTTGTCCTCGGCCGGCCTCCCAGGAAAGCCGTGGCTTTTCAGGAAATTGAAGCTGCTCGGCAGAAAGGCCCACACGCCAAGGCGGGCGTCTCGGGTGCGCAAGGAAGCCAAGAATGAGGTCCTTATGACTACCCGGCAAAAAGCCCCTGGTGATCCCAGCCGGCTCTGCGCGGCTTTGAACACCCATTTGGAAAAATTGTTGGCGGACGGAACATTGACTTGCGGGAGATTGAATGCGGCAACCTTTGTTGAGCAAGCTGGCGCCATTATTTATCAGCTGATGCTGCGCAATTCAGACGAAGAATGTTGGCTGTATTTCCGCATTGCAGTACAGTCCCGCCAGCAGGCCAACCATCTTGTGGCTCACCGGATTGCGCCGATGATGGAAGAGTTACGAAGCGGCTATCCCATCCTGGACTGGTGGTGGCTCAACAAGAGCGATGTATGTGGAAGCGCCTTGCGCTTAAGAATCAATACGGGCGACGCGCGGATTGATTCCGGAGATGAGATCGAAAAGCGGCTTTGTGATTTGGGTTGCCATGTATCCCGATTGCTCTATGAGCCCGAACTCTGCCTTTTCGGCGGACCGGCGGGACTAAAGCTTGCTCATGCTCATTTCTGCTTTGAAAGCGAGTTCCTCGCGAGATGGATGCGGCATGGAGATGAGAGTGGCCGGGCACTGCCGGAAGGCTTATCGCTTGCAATGATCCTGCGCACTCTCCGCGCGGCGGGACTGGACGTGTTCGAATGCTGGGATGTCTTCGACCGGCTTTGCCACAAGCGTCCGCACAGCGGGAGCGCGAATGTGCCGGCTGGCATTCAGATCATGGTTCATAAAATTATGGATGCCGGACCGCATCGTGTATTCAAACTCTATGATGCCGAAAAAGCCAGGATGCTCCAGGAATACGGCGAACGCCTTGATTCCTTTGGCCAAAATCTGACTCGCGCATACATGGCAGGCCATCTGGAATGTGGACTGCGGGAATTTTTAACGCCGCTAGTGCTCTTTCACTGGAATCGGGCCGGGTTCTCACCCGTCCTTCAGGCAGTTCTCTCCTGGGCCATGGCCAAAGAGCTGCGGGAGTTGAGCCGTAAACCGGCGACCCGAAATAGACAAGAGGAAAATCATGGGATTACGATTGCGTGATATTGTCGCCTACGTGCCCACCTCCGAGGGTTTGCTTTTCCGCATGGGAGACTCGCATCTCCCTGTCCGTGGGATCGATGCTTTTAGATGGTTTCAGCGGCTGCGGCCTTTTCTGGATGGAAAATGGAACCTCGACCAGCTTTGTGCAAATTTAGGCGAGCAGAAGAGAAAAATCGTAAGTTCGGTGCTGCAGGCCCTTAGAGACGCGGACATGCTGTATGAAGCGGGGGATGATGATCCCGGTATTTTGCCGGAGCGCATCCGTCAACTCTATGCCGGAGCCATAGCCAGGATAGAAGCTCAGAATTCCCGCCCTTTTCAAACATTCGCGGAACTCCGCAGGCTTCGAATTCTCATTCTTGGGTCGTCAGAAATGGCGTTGCAGCTCGTGCAGGCTGGGCTGGAGGCCGGAGTCGGCAAAATGACGCTCTGCCCATTTGATTGGAATGAAGCCTGCGGCAAGGAACTTGAGGATCTTCGGAATAGGCTGCTGGCCCAGGACTCTGGAGTTGAATACATTCCCCTGGCGCAAAAAAGGAGCTGGGCTGAACTTAGCAGCGCGCACGCAAGCGTGATTCTAGCCGCAGAGGCCGGCATCGGGCGGGAAATGATTGAGACCATCGCGGGCGCAATCATGGATTCGGGGACGCCTCTGACATTTTTGCTGGCACACCCCAACCGTGTGCTGGTCGGGCCGGTGGAACAAGAGCAAACTGCTGGTTGCGTGCACTGTCTGCTTGAGTCCTGTGAACAAGCAATGCCGTCAGTTCCTCCACCCCAGGCGACTGATAAATTTGCCATTGTGATCGGCGCCAGGCTACTGATGCAAAGACTGATCGACTCATACACTGCCACGGTGTCCACCTCGATTGCCGCGATGTGCACTGAAGTCGATGCGCTTTCTCTCCAAATCTTGCATCGGCCGCTGCCTCCATCCTGGTGGTGTCCACTCTGCAGGCGCATCCAAGGCACGGAACACGTGAAGGCCATTTTCAATGCGGACGGCCCGCCGCAGAAGTTCGAAAATGAACCATTTCTGGAGGAAGTTTATAAACGGCTGGTGGATGCAAAGACCGGCATCATCCAGAAAATCGAGGAAGGCGATCTTCTTCAGTTGCCACACCATCAGTCCGCTGCATTGTTGCGCTCTCCTCGGGACTGGAAGCAATGTTTCTGGATGGTCGAGATCGGCGACAATGCAATGGCAGCCAGGGTCGCGGTAGCGCGTAGAGCACTCGAACAATATGTTATCGAAGGGATGGCTGCTGGCCTGGATCCGGAACTGGTTGTGCCGGTGTACTCTGCCCAGGGCGCACCTATGCCGGACCTGCCTCTCCGGGACCTGCGCAACGGCGTGGCGATTTCCGGAACTCATTACGAGGAGTTCATTTCCTGTGGGTTCTTGCAGGCGCTGGCGCGCTTCGCGCATGGCTCGAAAGGATGGGAAGAAATCCCTCTGCCCGCCATGGAAGCCGGTACAGAGGAAGACATTACGGCGGGCTATCTTGAGGATATCGGTTCGCTAAACAAGGTGCGCGTGATGCGGCATGCCGGCCTTCGAGGAAAAGAATGGGAAATTCTGCGGTTCTATCATGAAAAAGAGATTATTACGATCGTCGCGGGCCCGCCGGGTCCGGAGATGTGGTTGTTGGGGTTGAAAGACGTGTGGCTCTATGTGACCTTGCGGCAAAGCTCGCTTTTACCGCCACATATCTTTCCTGGCCCGCGTTTCCGCGGCAGCACGGACAAAGCGGAGACGGTTCAGACAATCCTCCATGAGGTGGGCGAAAGCCATGCTTTGCAGTTTATCCTCGTTCCATTGCAATGGCCCGAGTTATTGCTAGCCAAGCCTCTCATCTTCGCTTACGGGTTGCTTACCGACGCTTCCTCTGCGCGAAGCGTCGTTATAGAAGCGGGCGGGCACAAACATCTTGCAGAATATTTGATGACACAAAAGGTGGTGGGGACATGAATATCGGCAGCCTGGACGATTACAGCGGCAATGGCGCTTCCCTTCGGCCTATGCTCAAAGTGCAAGACCTTGTGATGAAGTATGGAGACAGGGCCGCAGTTTGCGGGCTTTCATTTGAAGTCGTCCCTGGCAGCATTGTGGCGTTCCTCGGGCCAAATGGCGCGGGCAAAACCACAACCATTAAGGCTTTGACCACTCAGGTTAAGCCCACCAAGGGAACAGTGGAGTTGAATGGCATAGATGTGGCTATGTATCCCAACCAGGCACGAAAATATTTCGGCGTCGTTTTTCAGGAAGCCAGCCTCGATCACCGGCTCACCGCGTACGAGAACCTCGATTTTTATGGCGTCCTGTATAAGGTGCCGCGCAAAAGCCGTAACGTGCGCATCGAAGAGCTGCTCAGATTGTTTGCGCTCTGGGATCGCAAGTCGGATCTGGTAGGCAAGTTTTCCGGAGGCATGCGACGCAGGCTGGAAATCGCGCGCTGTCTGCTGCATTCGCCAAAAATTATCTTTATGGATGAACCGACACTCGGCCTCGACCCGCAGACACGGCGGCATCTGTGGAGTCAGATCAAAATATTGAATGAGCGCGATGGCGTCACCGTTTTTCTCACCACACATCAGATGGAGGAAGCCGAGCAAATCGCGCACTGGATTTACATCATTGACCACGGACAAGTCATTGCGCAGGGCACGGCAGAAAACATCCGGGAGCAGACCGCTTCAGCTACTCTTGACGATGCCTTTATCGCGCTTACAGGCAAAGCAATCCGGCCTGACGCCGTGGATGGCCAAAGCCGGCAATTTGTGCCGACGGGACGAGGATAATCATGCAAGTGATATATAGTTTGTGGCTTCGCCATCTCAAACACTTCTGGCGCTCCAAGTCGCGCGTGATCGCCGCTTTGCTTCAGCCTCTCCTGTTCCTGAGCGCTCTGGGCTTTGGCCTGACGCCTGTTTTCCAAAGGGCGGGACATGGCAGCTACTTTCAATTCATCGCTCCCGGCATTGTGGGTATGAGCATTCTTTTCTCTGCCGTAGCGACGGGAGGAGAGCTCATCGGGGACCGCCAGTTGGGCTTCCTGAAGGTCACTCTGGTCGCTCCTGTTTCGCGAACTGAGCTGATGATCGGTCGAACTCTCGGCGGTGCGACGATCGCCTGCGCGCAAGGGGTGATTGTCATCCTCCTCTGCTTCCTTATGGGCTATCGTAGCGCCAGCTTTTCCGTGCTGCCGAAAGCATTCCTCTATATGATTCTCAGTTCTTTGCTTTTTACCGCCTTGGGCATAGCCGTTGCTTGCCTGGTTTCGGATTTCCAGGGCTTTCATGTCGTAACTAACTTTCTGTTGCAGCCTATGTTTTTGCTTTCCGGCGCATTGTATCCCTTGGGCAACATTTCGAAATTCCTGCTCTGGGCCGCCAAGCTGGATCCATTTGCCTATGGGGTCGATGGGCTTCGCGGAACCCTGGCCGGCAATAGCGCCTACTTCGGTTTGTACACCGACGCGCTATTTCTGGGAACGGCGTCCCTCGCGACTTTAGGCATAGGCGTCTACCTTTTTTCCAGACTTCGATCCTAAACGAGCCGCGGTTCAGCATTGGAGGACAAATGCCGATTGATCAGGAAAACCTGGAGTTATGGAAGTCGCTTCGCGCGCGCGCGATTTTTCGCTTTGCCCGGCCGGTGGCGACCAGCGGCACGGTAGTGCAGTTTGGGCCCCTGTGGGCCGGCTTCATGCGCGGAAGCTATTGCTGCTCTATGGCCGATCTCCAGCGCAAAACTGACTTGAATATCTTCAAACGACCCGTGTCAAAAGACAAGGAGAAATCCCTGGTATTCAATTTTGTGGCCCTATCTGGGCCGCAGCCCGCGCCACCGGCTTGGTACGAACTGGCCGCGCTCTCATCCCGGCGGGCCGTTTCCGATGAGGAGTCGGCATTCTGCGGCAGCAATGCATGGCCTGCTCACCTTGTGGCCGGCGGAGTAGAAGCATTGATCATGGGCGCGCCGGCCATACGGCGGTGGCGTTCCGCACGGGAAAGGCAGTTGATCATTTCTCACACAACGGGAACACGCAAATGAGACGTCTTTTACTGGTCGGATGGGATGCGGCGGATTGGCGGATCATTGATCCTCTTCTTTCTTGCGGAGAGCTGCCCCATTTGGCAAGCCTTATTGAAAACGGAGTGCGCGGAAACCTGTCCAGCCTTTATCCTTCTTTAAGCCCGATGCTATGGACCACCGTCGCCACCGGGAAGCGGCAGGACAAGCACGGGATTGCCGGATTTATTGAACCAATGCCGGACGCCACGGGAATTCGCCCCGTCACTAATCTAGGTAGAAAAACAAAGGCAATATGGAACATTCTGAACCAGCATGGAAAGCGGAGTGTCGTCGCCGGATGGTGGCCGTCGCATCCTGCCGAGCCGATTCAGGGCGCAATGGTTTCAGAGCACTTCAAACTTGCTTTTGACGATCCTCACAACAAACCACTTATGCCCGGCACGATATTTCCCAAAGATTGGGCCGCACGGCTGGCGCCTTTACGCGTCCATCCCGGGGAAATCAGCAGCGAAATAATCCAGCTTTTTGTTCCGGAGCCACAACGGATCGACCAGAACGGCGACGATTGCCTGCGCGATCTTGCCGGATTCATTGCCGATACCATGAGCATCCATACCGCCGCCACCGAACTGCTGGCTCATGAAGCCTGGGATTTTGCGGCGATTTATTACAATGCGATTGATCATTTCTGCCATCGCTTCATGTCCTACCATGCGCATGGACCGAGAAAGCAGAAGGCCGGTTTGGAAAAAGTAGTGGAGAATGCCTACCGTTATCACGATGCCATGCTCGGACAATTGATGGCGCTGGCAGGCAAGAATTGCACGATCATGCTGATCAGCGATCATGGATTCCATTCGAACCACCTGCTGCCCGAATATCTTCCCGCTGTCATGGACGGACCGGCCCTCGATCATCGCGATTTGGGAATTTTCTGCCTGCGAGGGCCCGGAATCAAAAGCAAGGAAACCATCCATGCGGCCTCCCTTTTGGATATCATGCCGACCATCCTGCAACTATTCGGTTTGGCGGTTGGCCTGGACATGGATGGACAGCCGCTCTTCGATGCCTTGATTGATCCCCAGCCACTCAAGCCGATCCCTACATGGGAGGACGTGCCAGGCGATGATGGACAGCATTCCCACGGTTATTTCTATGATGGCGCTGCCTCAGTTGGATCCATGCAGCAACTGATAGAACTGGGGTATATCACTCCACTCAGTCCGAACAAGAAGCAGGATATTGATCGATGCCTAATGGAATGGGATTACAACCGGGCCTGTTCTCTGCTCGACATGGGTCGACCGGATCTAGCGGTGGAGATCCTGCGCGATCTTCTGACCCGGGATGATGGGGACGGCCGTTTTCATCAGCGCCTGGCCGATTGCCTTTTAGCCACCGGTGAGTTGACTGAATGCGCCCGGGTGCTTGAAAACTTCGATGCATGCAGCATGCGCACCGCATTGCAGGCGTCGGAAGAACTTGACCGTCGGCGCGTTCTTCGTCCGGACCAGGATCTCATGGCCGATCCACACGCCCAGGCTTGGAATGAATTGAGAGAGAGGCAACATCTTGAAGAAAGAGCGCACGGATTCCAGGGGGAACGCGCATTATTGCGCTGCCGTCTGGCGGCGCGGTTAAGCCGGACCTCGCAAGAAATGGCGGCCGCAAAAATGCTGCTGCAACAGTTCGAGCCAGCGCTGACAAAAGCGGCGGAGGCGTGCTTGTTTATCGCTGAAAGCCGGATGGTTCTGGGAGATGAGGAACGGGCGTTGAGCCTTGTCCGGTCGCTTCAATCGCAAAATGCCGAGGACTGGCATTCCATTGCGCTGGAAGCTCAAATTCATTATCGCGCGGGGCGTCCTGCGCGAGCCGTGAATTGCGCCATCCGGTCATTAGCGCTGGTGTACTATCAACCGCTTTTACACCGGCTTTTGGGGCTGTCATTCGCAACTCTAGGAAAGCATGACCTTGCCGCAGAAGAGATTTACATTGCCGAAGAACAGATGCCGGGATTGATCGCCTCTTGTCCCGAGGCACGGGCCATCCTGCGTCTGGATTCCGGCCCTGGACAAAATGGAAACAACCGAAATTCCAGCAATGGCGGGGGGCCTTCATCTGTTCGGAATAAACAGGTTTTTTACGAGCACAGCCCGGGGGTGAACTATACCGCTTTTGAGCGGCTGCCCGATGCTCCGCCTGCCGGTTGGGGACGTGCAATTACCGTGGTCACAGGTCTGCCGCGCAGCGGCACGTCTATGATGATGCAGATGCTGGCCGCCGGCGGCGTGGAGCCCTATACCGACGGTAAGCGCCTTCAGGATGAAAACAATCCTCGCGGCTATTTTGAACACGCCGACGCCACACGGCTCCACCAAGACGCTTCATGGATCCCCCGGGCGCGAGGCAAGGCGATAAAAATCGTTGCGCAATTGCTTCCTTATTTACCCTCTGGTGAACAGTACCGGATCATATTTATGCATCGGGATCTGCATGAAGTGATTGCCTCACAGAATGCAATGCTGAAAAAATTGGGGCGGGCCGGAGGAAATTTGGCCCCTGAACAAATGCTTCGGACTTATAGGCAGCAGATCGTACGAGTCCAGACATGGCTTCGCATGCAAGCCGGAATCCAAGTTCTGGCCATCCATCACCGCCAGGTATTGGCCAATCCGGTGGAAACGGCAGAGCGGCTGGCCAGAATTCTTGGCTCTTCTTTTGATGTGAGTGCGGCCGCCGAAGCGGTAGAAGCTTCATTGCATCATCAAAAAGCTTTTTAACTGGCATTGCCGGAATAGAAAGGCCGAAGAGACCGTGACAGCAGGCGGATAGTTACAGGAGGCAAAATGGACTTGATACAAGATCTGTTCTATGCGTTCCGGACCCTGCGGAAAAGCCTGGAGTTTACATTGCCTACCATATTGGCGCTGGGGCTTGGGATCGGCGTTAACAGCGCAATGTTCAGTATCATTGACCAAGTACTGCTCCGTCCGCTTCCTTTTCCCCGGGCTGACCGTTTGATGAATGTATGGGAGACGAACTGGAAGCGGAACATCCCGAATTTTTCCGCGGCCCCCGCGAACTACTATGATTGGCGTTCGAAAACCACCTCTTTTTCCGTGATGGGTGCCTATCAGCAAAATACTTTCAATTTGAGTACGACCGAAGGGGAGCCTGAACGCTACCTGGGCGCCCTGTGCGATCACGGTTTTTTCTCCGCCCTGGAGGTTTCGCCAATTCTGGGCCGTACCTTTACGGAAGATGAAGAGCGAGATGGCAATGACGGCGTGGCGGTCCTTAGCTACGGTCTCTGGCAGCGCCGTTTCGGCGGCGACTCGAATATTGTGGGAAAAAAAATCATACTGGATAGCAGAGTTCGAATCATCACCGGCGTAATGCCTAAGGACTTCCAATATCCGCCGCAAGCCACTATTTGGGTCCCATTCGGTTTCGACGATCAGGCCAAAGCGCGCCGCGACCTTCATCGCTTACGCGTGATCGGAAGGCTGAAAAACAATGTAACTTTGGACCACGCTGCCAAGGAGTTTCAGGCGCTCGGAGCCGACATGGCAAAGGAGTACCCCACGGCCAACAAGGATGCGGGAATTGTCCTGCATCCGATGCTGGATGATTTGGTGGGGCAGATGCGTCCGGCCCTGTACATACTTTTGGGCGCTGTGATTTTCGTGCTGCTGATCGCATGCGCCAACGTGGCTAATCTACTTCTGGTGCGGTCCGCCAGCCGCATACAGGAGATGGCAATACGCAGTTCACTGGGCGCTCGCCGCTCCAGCATCCTGAGGCTGGTATTCACCGAAAGCATCGTCCTGGCTGTTGCTGGAGGAGTGGCCGGGACGGCGCTCGCCTATGCCATACTCCATGGCATGCTCGTGCTGGCGCCGGCTAACCTTCCGCGTCTCGCGGAGGTCTCTCTGGATTGGCGCGCGGCGGCATTCACGCTGGCCATTTCCCTGGCAACTGGCATTTTGTTCGGGTTCGCTCCTGCGCGAAATGCCGTTCGATCTGACATGGCCCACCTCCTTAGAGAAGGCTCCAAGACTGCAGGCAAACGGTCGAGTGTCTTGCGTAGCGTGTTGGTTGCAGGGCAGGTAGCGATTGCTCTGTTCTTACTGGTGGGCGCGGGCCTGCTGATTCGCAGCTTCTACGAGGTGGAACATAGCAATGCCGGCTTCGATCCTGAGCACGTTGCCTCTTTACGGCTCTCTCCGGCTTCTGCCAAGTACCGCGGCCACGATGATCTGCTGATCCAGTTGGCCCAAAGCATCATCCAGAATGTTTCCGCCTTGCCGGGAGTGAAATCCGCGGCCATCTCCACCGATATACCATTGCTTGGCAATCCAATCGTTATCATGCAGTTTGAAGGACGCCAGAGGCTGTCGCCCAGCCAAGCTCCGCTCGCCAACTACTTCGCGGTAACCAGCAAATATGCCGAAACCATGGGAATGCAACTTGTGGCGGGCCGCTTCGTGAATGATCAGGATCTGCCCAGTTCGCCGCCCGTGATCGTGATCAACCAAACTCTGGCAAACCGATATTTTCACGGGGAAAATCCTCTAGGAAAACGAATGGAGATCGGAAACAATAATCCTCCCGCATGGAGAGAGATCGTGGGTGTGGTGGCCGACGTCAAGACCTCCGGCTTGGATCAGGACACGCCTGTGCAAGTGTATTTGCCATACATGCAACGGCCCTCGGTTTTCGGAACCCCCGCTGCCATTACGGTGCTTGCAAAGGTTACGCAGTCCCCGGGGGTATTTGGCGAGATACTGAAAAATACAGTTTCGAATGTCGACCATTCCCAGCCCGTTTATTCGGTCCTGCCAATGACCGCCATCGTATCGCAATCCATTGCGCAGAGGCGTTTTTCCCTGGTGCTGCTCGCGTTCTTCTCAGTCACCGCTTTGTTCCTGGCTGCCCTGGGATTGTATGGCGTCATGTCTTACATTGTCGTTCAGCGGACAGCGGAGATAGGGATCCGCATAGCTCTGGGCGCAAGATATCAGCATGTGATGATGCTGGTGCAGCGGCAAGGCACGATCCTGGTGATGGCTGGGATAGGAGCGGGCTTGGTAATCGCGCTGTTGCTGACGCGCCTCATGCGTTCGTTGCTGTTTCAAGTAAACCCATCAGACCCGATTACCTTTTTGGTCGTAACCGGGACATTACTCGCAGTATCGGGGCTGGCATGTTACCTTCCTGCACGGCGGGCCACCAGGGTGGATCCCATGGTAGCACTCCGCAATAACTAACTGCGGCCTTAGAGACATTCGTGAGCAGGCGGTCGAAGCCCCGCCTGCCGCTTGAGCGGAGGCGCATGCGCCATCAGCGGCGGGCTTTCACTAGCAGTTGTTTCGGCCTTCTGGCTTGAGCTGTCGGGAAGAGAGAAAATGTCCCATTCATATAATTTGTAACGCCATTGATGCCGGCGAAATAATTCCTGAGTTCCGCAGTGAGTTCCGCTTCCACTAAACGCACATGGCGGCTTGCATCCATAGTTTCAAAGCGAACATAAAACCACGGTTGGCCGCGTTGGAGAATAAAATCCTTTGTCATGTCATGCCATTCAAAAGCCCAGGATAATGGCCGGGGCCAGATGTGGATAGGAATCCGCCCGCCAATGACAACGCCGGGCCAGGACGGATCTCTATAGAAGAGGAATGGCGGCATCTGGCTAAGAAAAACCGGTTCATCCGCAATGAAAGTATAGGGCGTCTTGAACTGCATGAGGGGACGGTCAGGATGCCGCCACTGCTTGCGCTGCGAAAGGACAGTCAATTGCATTAATGCCCGCGACGTAATGCCGGAATTGTCTCCTGCGACGTCGATCAGCGTAGCCTCACCCGCTTCGTCGCAGCGAATGCGCAGATGCAGGTCGAAAGGACAGGGGACCTCGAACAAACGGCTTTCCTGGTCAATCACAGCGGGACAGTAGAGTACGGATTTGGCATGCTCCGGAGAGGCGTCCTGACGCTTCAAAGACCGTGGCGCATCCCATATGAAACGCGCATGATCCGTCTGTAGTACCCACCCTACTTCAACAACATGTTTCCTGCTGATTCTATTGCCATTCCGTAACCTGGAAAAGAACATATCCTACCTCTTGCACACAATTGCTTGCGACAAGGCACACACCGCGTCCGACATTCGGAATTCCCGTACTACGTTGAATCCTGACGACGCTTATTGGAACAACTATCCTGTTCCGATACGGGCTTGTCGCTCAATCTGATTGATTCCTGGTACGCGCCTGTAGTTGTCGCTACTGCCACTCTTAATTCGAGTATCAATTAGGCAGCCTTCTTGTATCTACTATTATAACGAGCCATTGGGAGGGGGTTTTAGTTCCAATTTGGAACTGAGAGGCGTGAACTCCCGGATCAAGAGCTATTGACCGCTACCAACGCTGTCCAATTTTTAGGGGCTCCTCTCTCTGGTTTGATTTGTTTACCATTCGCACGCCCCTCTAGAACCGTCTCGCTTCAAGCGTGAAGGACTCATCCCTGTGCATCGCCAGTCTTCGTGGGGCTAGTGTGAGCTGCTTCAGAAACTTATTTCGGGAAAGCAGGTTTATGTATGAGACCGCCGTCCGCAGTTCAAGAAGCTTTTCCAGACCGATGATCTTGAATTGCTGCTTATGAGAAAAACATTATGACCCATTCTTAAATATTGCAAAAAAGGGCTCCTCCTGTTCCTTGCACATTTTCCCTTGTTACCCCTCCTGTTATTTCCCTGCTCGTTCCCTGTTACGATTTCAGCCTAAAAGCTACTTACCCCAGTATTTTGCGGGGTAAACCGCACTCCAGCCCGCTCGATCCGGCAAAATTCCCTGTAAATTTCCCTGTTAACGGGAATTTTGGCCCAGAGACGGGTTCGCAGCAGACTGGATCCTCCGCCAGACAGTCAGCCGATCGACTAAAGATGGGCTGGCCAAACATCACACATCCTAAGGGCCTTCTTCGCGCTCTGCGACCGCATAAAGAATCAGTTCAACACGGCTCGAAATCCCGAGTTTTTCGTAAATGCGGAACAAATGGTTCTTAATTGTGTGCTCGCTCACACCAAGACGCGACGAAATCTCTCTATTCGTCAGGCCTTGCGCTACAAGGGGCACGATCTCTTGCTCGCGCTTCGTGAGCAATGCCTTGCCCTGGGAATTGACGCATCGGAAAGGCATGGCCGTTTCGAGCGCCCCGAGCACTTTCTGCAGGTCGACGCTGCTCGCCCAAATTTGTCCGCTGTGCACCGCGGAAATGCATCTGCCCAAAAGCTGCATGGAGCCAGACCGCTTGAAAACACCGCGCGCGCCTGCCCGGAATGCATCGGGGACAATCGCATCGTCTGAATCGTCCATCAACACCACACATCGCGTTTTCGCAGAAAGCTGGCGCACTTGACGAACAACTTCCAAGCCTCTGTATGGACCATCGGCCAGATGGATGCCGACAATAGCAACATCGGGAACACGCTCCACGATGGCCTTAAGGGTTTCACTGAAGTTGACGGCACATTTCAGAATGTTGAGCGTCTTCACTCGGCTCAGCGCTCGAGCCAGTAACTCGGAAGTCATAAAGCTGGCGTCGCTTACGACAACAGATATTTTTCGATCACGGTTGGATGCGCGGTCTGTAGTTTGCCCATGCTCGTTAGAGTTAGAAGATGTCTGCCCTGTTGGCGCTCTTTCTAGACGATCACTTGCCGTTGTCCCGCCGCTACTTCTCATAAAATACTCCTGGTGAATACTACCGATCGACACATTTGCGAAGTTGCTTTCTGGAGTTTGCCGCATCCCAGTTCCCGGGCCGTAGACCGTGACCTTGGTGGGGTCGATAATCTAGGTTCTAATAACCCGATGCACCAAGATATGTCTGGTCTCATGCGCTGAATTGAAAATAGAACCGCAATCAGTTTTGAGATGGCATGAGGACGTCTGCGTTTCACTTGAACCTCCTGTGAAAAGCGGCACTTGCATTGCGGCGATGATCGTAAATACGTTTGGTACTAGCAGAGGCGGGTACAGTTCAGATCAATCAGGCTAATGGAAAAGATGCTGAAGCCGGGCAAACCTATTCGCACCAGAGAGCTCACGGAATTTGGCCTCAGCAGGACGCTGCCTGCAGGAACAATAGCGTTGAACGCAATAAGAGGGGCTTTTTGTCTGGCGCTAAACCGTGCCGTGGGCGGCAAGTCCAAGTCGGGCGCAATGACAATAACCAGCATAATCGCGATCAACAACAAACTAACGACCTTGGCCCAGCGATTCATCGTGACCACTCGCGATAATTCTATGTTCCGCCACATGTTAATCATCAAATACAGAGAAGCCGGTCAGCCTTGGCATGCTTGCATCGCGCTGGCCAGCCTCTAGCCCTAGCATTTCTGCCGCAAGACCGTTCAAGCATCGGTGCGCCGGATGACGTGAAGCAGCGATTTCGGCTGCGATGTGCGTTCGTGAGTCGTACACCAGTCTTTTCGCGAACGATCGTGTTTCCGATCTCGAACATAGTGTTGCCCCTTCTCCTTGGCCCACACTCCTCTCCCGCGCACTGCCCATCAATCCAACTTCCAACAAAAGCGACCTGGGATTGCCAGCACAATATTTGCTTGCTGCTTGCTGATTTATCTCCGGATCGAACGGGTCGAGTGAGAAAGGGCCCTTCATGACATATGCCAATGCGAAAACCTATTCCCACTGTCGGAAGCTTTTCTATGTGTAATGATGCATTCCGCACTGTCTGGTTGGCCCGGGTCATCCAACTTATTCTCATTGCTCTCTAAAACAGGATTGTCGCTCCCTATTAATGGGCGGTGGAGCAGGGAGGTTTCTCAGGCAGGCTGCGGCTTCGGTTCTTACAGATGCTGGTACCAGTTGAACATCGACATTAGAGGTTTTCTTCTCATCCAGAACACAGCAGTCTACCCCTTGCGGCTGATTTGATCACAGACTACGATCCTTCGTGACAAGGGCAACCAGCAAGTGTTTGTGCATGCTCCTTTTCAAGCGGACTCTTGATGTGAAAGTTCTTAACGTAGTTGAGATGGGCGAAGCCTGGAAATTGTGTAGCTCTACGATCGCTGCAATACCAAATTAAGAAATGACTAAATTTCGAAGCGCCACTCATTTACCGGAACAGTTTCATGAAGAATGCTGGTATGCAGTGTACACTAGGACCCGTCACGAAAAATGCGTTGCAAAGCACTGTACTCAACGCGGGATCACAGCTTTTCTCCCCTTGTACCATGTGCAGCGTCGATGGAAACAGCGGCCTGCTGACGTGTTATTGCCACTATTCCCTTCCTACATCTTCGTACACATTGCTCTCAAGGATCGTGTTCGCATCCTGGGACTTCCGGGAATAGTTTCATTAGTGTCTTTTAATAATGTTCCAGTAGTGGTGCCAGATCCGCAGATCGAATCCCTTAAGAGAGCAATAACTCTGGGCAGAGCTGAGCCTTATGTCTATCTTTACTCTGGGAACCGGGTTAGGGTTACGAATGGTCCCCTGGTGGGACTAGAAGGGATACTGGTGGAGATAAAGAACAGGGTGCAGGTGATTGTTTCATTCGAATGGATGGCCCGCTCCGTCGCGATATCGC
>Ga0157369_10000395_pt1 | contig 58124 bp, 55 predicted proteins | sample C25metaG_FD_113461 | JGI IMG/M metagenome (GOLD analysis project Ga0157369, IMG submission 113461) | Corn rhizosphere microbial communities from Kellogg Biological Station, Michigan, USA - C2-5 metaG | ecosystem: Host-associated > Plants > Roots > Rhizosphere > Soil | place: USA: Michigan... | reverse complement strand
GCGATCACCGTGAAGTCGTCGAACTTGGCTTCAAGTCGAAGGTTGTCGAGAAAGTTGACCTTGATTTCCATGCGGGATTACCAGAATACGGCTAAACGAATGGCGGCCATTATCCGGTTTTTGCGCGGGAAGTCTTGCCCTTTCGGGATTGGCCGCTGATCGGCGTCCTGCACTTGGGAAGACAAATCACGCGGCGTTCACTACGCTTTCAGAGCAGTCGCCGAGAACATTCTGAACATTGCGCCCGCGCCGTGGTTCTAGATTCAGAAGACAGCGGATCAAGGACGAGCACATGGACCTTTCCAGCTATGCAGCCCCGCTTCCACCGCGCCAGAGCGCCGTCACCCGCCGCCTGGCCTTCGCGGTCGGGGCGCTGTTTGTCAGCGGCGTGATTGCGGCGGCGGTCGCTTTGCTGGGTATCGCCGAGCGCCTGGACAGCGAAGAGGTCAACAAAACCGGCTTTTACTCGGCTCGCGCGCTGGAAAACCGCATCACTGCCTCGAAAAACTACATCACCAGCTACGCCTACTGGACCACCGCCTACGAACATTTGAGCGGTGAGGTCGACACCGATTGGGCCTACACCGAGCAGAACCTCGGCAAAACCCTGTTCACCAGTGACGGCTATGACGGGGTGTTCGTGCTGAGCCGCGAAGGCACTCGCTATGCGGTGGTGCGCGGGCAAATGGTCGATGCCGAGCTGTCCGCGTTCGTTCAGGTGAGCGCCACTAAGTTACTGGATCAAGTGTTGGGCCAGGGTGATCTGACCAAGCCGGTCAGTCGCTATTCACTTTTCGAAGGCTGGCCGGCGCTGGTGTCGGCGGCGGCGATCATTCCCAACGATGAGCGGCCACTCGGCGATCCGCAGACCTCTTCGGTGCTGGTGTTCGTCGACAAACTCACCCCAACCAAATTGCGTCTGATCGGCAGCGGCTATGGCTTGAGCAACCTGACCCTGGCGCTGGATGAAACCCTTGAACATGACCGCCCGCGAGTGCCGCTGGACAGCACCGGTTACAGCCTGATCGCTGATCTGGAACGGCCCGGGCAACATTTATTGTGGTCATTGCTGCCGCCACTCGGCGCGACGATTGTGGTGCTGATGCTGCTGACCGCGTACTTCTTCCGTCATGCTTTGCGATCATCGCAATACGTCGACCAGAGTTTTGCCGTCATGCAAACCTCCAATCAGGCGCTGGAACACGCCAACCGTGAGCTCGAAGCGAGCGAAGAACGCTTTCGCGCGGTGGCCGAAGCCGCGTCGGACTGGATCTGGGAAGTCGACCGCCACCTGGCGCTGACATACCTGTCGGCGCGCTTCAGCGAAGTGACCGGTTACCCGCAAACCCTGTGGCTGGGGCAGGACATCGGCCACCTGTTGAGTTGCGACACCACGCCACTGGAACTATGGCTGAGAAACCTGACCGAGGAAAACAGCACCAGCGACCTGCGTTGCACCTACCGCGATCACTCCGGCCAGCAACGCCACTGTCGGTTGTCCGCGCGGCCGATCTTCGACAAGCACACGGTTATTGGCTATCGCGGCACCGCCAGCGACATCACTGACGAAGTCGCCGCCCATGCGCAGATCCAGCATCTGTCGATGCACGACGCACTCACCGGCCTGCCCAATCGCAACAAACTCGCGCGTTATCTGGATGAAGCGTTGTTGCTCAAGGAGCACGCGCCGCCGCTGTCGCTGCTGATGATCGACCTCGACAACTTCAAACCGATCAACGATTCGCTCGGCCATCCAGCCGGTGACGCGGTACTGCAGGAAGTCGCTGTGCGCCTGCATGAATGCACCCGCGAACATGACATCGTCGCGCGTCTGGGCGGCGACGAGTTCATCGTGGTGCTCAACGGCATGGACAGTCCGCACGAAATCGACAAGTTCTGCACCCGCCTGATCGGCAGCCTGCATCAACCGGTGATCTTCGAGCATCATCCACTGCACATCGGTGCCAGCATCGGCATCGCACTTAGTCGCAGCCACGGCTACGTACCCAGCGACCTGATCCGTTACGCCGACATCGCCCTCTATCAAGCCAAATCCGAGGGCAAAAACACCTGGTGTTATTTCGAAGCGCACATGAGCGATCAGATTCAGACGCGCCGGCAAATGGAAGATGACCTGCGCCATGCGCTCAAGCACAACGAGTTCATCCTGCACTATCAGCCGCGCTACAAGGTCGATGGCAAGCACATCGTTTCGGTCGAAGCGCTGGTGCGCTGGCAACATCCGACCAAGGGTTTGCTGGGGCCGGACCTGTTCATTCCATTGGCCGAGCAGACCGATCTGATCGTCCCGCTCGGTCGCTGGGTGTTGCGCGAAGCCTGCGAAACCGCGCTGGGTTGGCCCGAAGACATACTGCTGTCGGTGAATCTGTCGCCCGCGCAGTTTGCCGTCAGCGATGTGGTCGAGGATGTTCGTGAAGTGCTGGTGCAAACCCGCTTCCCGGCCAGCCGCCTGGAACTGGAGATCACCGAAAACGTGATGCTCAACGACACCGACGGCGCGCTGACCACCATGAACGCCCTGAAAGAGCTCGGCGTGCGCCTGAACATGGATGACTTCGGCACCGGTTACTCATCACTCGGCTACCTGCGCGCCTATCCGTTCGACGGGATCAAGATCGACAAGCGCTTCATCGCCTCGATCAGCAGCGGCACCAATGATCGCGCGGTGGTGCAGGCGATCATTGGCCTGGGCAAAGCCATGGGCCTGACCGTGACCGCTGAAGGAGTGGAGACTGAAGAGCAACTGGATATTCTCGGGGCCGATCAATGCAATGAGGTGCAGGGTTACTTCATGAGCCGACCGATCGACAAAGCCGCGTTTGCGCGGTTGCTGCAAGATTCCAGGGGTGCACATTTGAAAGCGAAGAAAGGTCGTGTGACTTGAACGGCTACACGGCGGAGCGACCGCTGTAGCCGTTCGCGGCACCTTCAACCGCGTGTTGAACCTGAGTCATTGGTAAACACATTGCCCGCATCCCGCACCAACTGCCGCCATTCGGCACTGGTGATCAACCCCTCCTCCTCCATTTCATCGGCTGCCTTGAGCAGTTCGTCGTACTGCTGCTCCGGGTCCAGACGCATCTGCGATTGCGTCGCCAGTTTTCGCCATGCCGCCAGTTTTTCTTGTTTGCGCTGATCAAACATCGGGCATCTCTCGTGAAGGACTCTCTCGATAGAAAGAAACGAGATCCCGGTGGTTCAGCGCAGTCGACGGATGGACTTTTTGCTTTGGATACACCACCGAACCCTGTAGGAGTGAGCCTGCTCGCGATAGCGGATTGTCTGTGGCGGATGTGTTGGCTGACACTCCGCTATCGCGAGCAGGCTCACTCCCACAGGGATTGGGGCAGTTTGTCAGAACTTCTCGGCCACGCGCCGGTATGGATAATCCGGATCGCGGTACTTGCCCGGCTTCTGCCGCTTGGGCAACTCGACCTTGTCGCGCTTCACATCCTCATACGGAATGCGGCTGAGCACATCGGAGATGATGTTCAGCCGTGCGCGGCGTTTGTCATTGGAGTCGGCCACCAGCCACGGCGCGTGTTCGGTGTCGGAGTGTTTGAACATTTCATCCCGCGCCCGTGAGTAGTCGTACCAGCGGCTGTAGGATTTCAGGTCCATCGATGTCAGCTTCCAGGTCTTGCGACCATCGTTGATGCGCGCCTCCAGCCGGCGGGTCTGTTCTTCGGGGCTGACTTCCAGCCAGTACTTGAGCAGGATCACTCCTGATTGGACGATAGCGTGCTCGACCCACGGAATCGATTTGAGGAATTTGTCAGCCTGCTCATCGGTGCAAAAACCCATGACCCGCTCGACGCCGGCGCGGTTGTACCAACTGCGATCGAAGATCACCACTTCACCTGCCGCCGGCAGATAAGGCAGATAACGCTGCACATGCATCTGGCTTTTCTCGCGATCGGTCGGCGCCGGCAACGCCACCACGCGGAAGACACGCGGGCTGACGCGCTCGGTCAATGCTTTGATCGTGCCGCCCTTGCCAGCGCCGTCGCGGCCTTCAAACACAATGCAGACCTTGACCCCCTTGGCAATCACCCACTCCTGCAACTTGACCAGCTCGACGTGCAGCTTGCGCAACTGGTCGAGGTAATCCTTGTTTTTCAGCTTCGGACTTTCAGGCGCCTTAACGGCCTTCTTTTTGTCTTTTGCCATGACCAAGCCCTCTCCAATGAATGCAGCAACACAATGTTGATTGACGGGAAAACCCAGACACGTGAGGTTAGTTCAGGACCTGCCGTTTGCCATTGCCGGGCAAAAAGCAAAATTGCCATGTGTTTCCTTCGTTCTTTATGGCGTCGCACTGTTCATTGCCCTGCCCTTGTCTGCCTGGAGTTTTCTCGATGCCCGCGTCCAAATCCCTGCCTACTGCCCTCCTTGGACTGGCCCTCGCCTGCCCGGCGATGGCCGAGACTCAAGGTCTGGAACTGGGGCAAGTGCTGATTTCGGCCGACGAGCAAAGCACTTCAGACGCGAGCGTCGAAGAAGCGACAACACGCCTCGAACAGGTCCCCGGCGGCACCAACGTGGTCGACATGCGTCAGCCATTGCAGGGTCGCGTGGCGAGCAATCAGGATGTGCTGGCTTATCAGCCCGGGGTTTATGCGCAGTCAGCGGGCAACGAAGGCGTGAAAATCTCGGTGCGTGGCTCGGGCATCAACCGCGCACCGGGCGCCCATGCGTCGGGGCTGTACACCATGCTCGACGGCCTGCCGCTGACCGGCCCGGGTGGCACGCCGTATGAATTGCTCGAGCCGCTGTGGGTTGATCACGTTGAAGTGCTGCGCGGCGCCAACGGCTTTGATCGCGGCTCGCTGGCGCTGGGTGGCGCCATCGATTACGTCAGCCACACCGGTTACACCGCGCCGAAACTGCAGGTGCGCTACGCCACCGGCAGCCACGGATATCAGCAGCGCCAGGTCAGTTCGGGGCAAGTGCTCGGCGATTTCGATTACTACGTGTCGCTCACCGATTCCAACGCCGACGGCTATCAGGATCACACCGCCAGCGAGAGCAAAGGCGTGATCGCCAACTTCGGCTATCGCTTCAACCCGAATCTGGAAACGCGCTTTTACATCCGCTACCGCGAGACCGACAACGACCTCGCCGGCCGCGTGACCAAGCACTCCATCGAACACTCGCCCCGGGCGGCCAATCCGTCCTATGTGGCGCGCGACGACAGCCGCAAACAGCCGGGCAGCACCTTCATCGGCAACAAGACCACCTACTACATCGACGACGATTCAAGCATCCAGACCGGCCTCGTCTATCACGACTATCCGATGGACCTGCGCGAAGGCCCGAACCGCTTGAAGGTCGCCTACACCGACGTCAGTGGCACCTTCGACTACAAACGCCGCGACACGATTTTCGGCATGGAAAGCCGGAGCAACGTCGGCCTGCGCGTGACCAAACACCTGCCCAACGACGGCGCCAGCGAGTTCGTGCGCATCCCCTCCGGCAACACCGCCAGCTACGTGCCCGGCACGCGCATGCGCAATTTCACCTATCAGGGTTCGGACACCGTTCTACATTTCGGCAACGACCTGGAAATCGCCGACAACCTCTGGCTGACCACCGGCCTCGCCGCCATCTACACCCGCCGCGAAAGCGCCGTGACCTACCCGCAGAGCGGCGGCAAAACCAGCATGAACGACTGGGACTACGCACCGCGCCTCGGCCTGCGCTACCAGATCACCCCGGACCTGCAAGTGTTCGGCAACCTCAGCCGCTCGGTTGAGGCGCCGCACCCGTGGTCGCTGATCTACAGCTCCAACGTGCGCTTCCCGGCGGGTAACGGCGCCGCGACCGGCACGCAGAAAGACCCGATCAAACTGCAGAACCAGACCGCGACCACGCTGGAATTGGGTGGTCGTGGTGACAGCGCAGTCGGCGAATGGAGTCTGGCGTGGTATTACGCGCAGGTGCGGCATGAATTGTTGTCGGTGTTGCCGGATGCCAATGCGGTGACACCGTATGAACTGAACGCCAGCCCCACAGTGCACCAAGGGGTTGAAGCCAGCCTCAACAGCAAACTCTGGTCGGCTGATGATGGTCGCCAGTTGAGTTTGCGTCAGGCGTATACCTTCAGCGACTTCCACTATCGCGATGATGATCGTTTTGGTGACAACCGCTTGCCCGGTCTGCCGATGCATTACTACCAGGGCGAATTGCGTTACGACTGGCCGCAGGGTTTCTTCGCGGCGGTGAATACGCAACTGGTGTCCAAAGTGGCCGTGGATTACGCCAACAGCTATTACGCCGATCCGTATGCGCTGTTCGGCGCGACGCTGGGTTATAACGCGCCGAAGGGTGACTGGCAGGGTTGGGTGGATATGCGCAACTTGACCAACAAGCGCTACGCGGCGACGGTCACGCCGGGGTATGACGACAAAGGGCTGGATGCCGCGCGGTCTACGCCGGGTGAAGGGATGGGGGTTTATGTCGGGGTTTCGTGGAGTTTGCTCTGACCCCTACCCCAGTGGGAACCAGCCTGCTGGCGATGGCGGCGTATCTGTTGCGAAGAAGCCAACTGACCTACCGCCATCGCTTGCAGGCAAGCTCCCACAGTGATTGCGCTGTACTGCGATTTTGCGGGCGACACTTAAACCTGTGGGAGCGGGCTTGCCCGCGAAGACGGTAGCCCATTCACCAGTGAAGCAACTGAAAGAACACTGAGAACCCGTTACCTTCGGTGCCTCAACCCAGCCGCATCGACAACTCAATATCACCCGCAAACGGCACAGACAAATACCCATTCTGCGGCGCGCGCACGTAAGCCAGATACTCCGGGCAATAGTCGGTGTTGTCCGCCACCACCAGCGCGCCCGGCTTCAGGTGTTTTTCGACCAGCCCCAACACATCGCCATACAACGCCTTGGCCCCATCGAGCAGGAGCAGATCCACCGTTTCCGGCAGATCCGTTGCCAGCGTCACCAGCGCATCACCTTGGCGAATTTCCACCAGATCACTGACGCCCCCCTCAACAAAATGATGCCGCGCCATTTCAACTTTCGACAGTTCGAACTCACTGCCGATCAGCACACCGCCACCGTTATCCCGCAGCGCCGCCGCCAGGTGCAGCGTCGAAAGGCCGAATGAGGTGCCGAACTCGACAATCGCTTTGGCCTTGGTGTTACGCGCCAGCATGTACAGTAATTTACCGGTGTCCCGGGAGACCGGCAGCCACAGGTCTTTGAGCATTTCATAGAGTTTCAGGTATTCGGTTTTGCTGTGCATCAGGCGTTCGCGCTCTTCGCCGGACACCGTTTCCAGCATCGGGCTGGTAGCGGCGCTGGCCTGGGTGTAGAGGCGTTCGATCAGGCTCGCGAGGGGTTCAGAGGTCAGGGTCGTCATGATTGCTTTCCGTTAGTTGGGGACTAAAATGCGAGCAATTCATCGCGTTTAAATGATGCGAGCGATTCGCTTCTTGCGCTATTCGCATTCCCCCGGACGCCAGAGTTGCCGATGACCAAGCCCCAGACTGCCCGTATTTCCTCACGCAAACAGCCGCAACAGGCACGCTCCAGCGAACTGGTGGCGGCGATTCTGCAAGCGGCTATTCAGGTTTTGAGCGAACACGGCGCCACTCGCTTTACCACCGCACGGGTCGCGGAAAAGGCTGGCGTGAGCATCGGCTCGCTGTATCAGTACTTCCCCAACAAAGCGGCGATCCTGTTCCGCTTACAGAGCGATGAGTGGCTGCACACCACGCAGATGTTGCAGCGGATTTTGCAGGATTTTGAACAACCACCATTCGTACGCCTGCGCACATTGGTGCAGGCGTTCATTCGTTCAGAGTGCGACGAAGCGCAGATGCGCGGCGCACTGAACGACGCCGCCCCGCTCTACCGCAACGCCCCCGAGGCTCACGCAGTGCGCGCGGTCGGGCGGCAGATTTTCGCGACGTTCATGCAAGAGTTGTTGCCCGACGTCGGTGAGCAAATTCGCACGTCGGCGTGCGATCTGATCCTGACGACGCTCAGTTCGGTCGGCAAGGATTTTTCCGGCAGCCCGCGTACCGAAGAGGATATTTCGGTATGCGCCGACGGGCTGGCGGATATGTTCAGTGCTTATGTGTTGGCGCTGAATGAGCGGCGAGCGCCCCTCACGCGCGCTTCGGCAGCTTCCAGTTCGGCCGAATGAAATGGCAGGTGTAGCCATTCGGAATACGCTCAAGGTAATCCTGATGCTCCGGCTCCGCTTCCCAGAACGGCCCCGCCGGTTCGATCTCGGTGACTACTCGGCCCGGCCACAGTTTTGAGGCGTCGACATCGGCAGCCGTGTCTTCAGCGACATCGCGCTGTTCTTCGCTGAGGTAGTAAATTGCCGAGCGATAGCTGCGACCAAGGTCGTTGCCCTGACGGTTTGGCGTGCTCGGGTCGTGGATCTGGAAGAAAAACTCAAGGATCTGTCGGTAGCTGATCACGGCAGGATCGAAGGTGATTTCGATGGCCTCAGCGTGGTCGCCATGGTTGCGATAAGTAGCGTTCGGCACATCACCGCCGGTGTAACCGACGCGGGTCTGCAACACACCGGGATAGCGCCGCAGCAAATCCTGCATGCCCCAGAAGCAGCCGCCGGCGAGGATGGCGGTTTCGGTTTGAGTGGTCATGGCGTGTCGTTCCTCTTCGGGGTGTTGGGTATAGCGATGGTTATGAGGGCGGGTTGGCGGATTCCAAGGGGCTGAGCCAATAGAACTACTGACGCGCTGAAACCTGATTGGCTTCCTCGAGCAAAGAACCCGTAATCCTTCGGCCGCTGTAATCACTGACAAAGTAATTGATTCGGTTAGCCAGATGCTGAATCGATAGCCAGCCCAAACCGTGGTAGTCACGCATTTCCTCGGCGTTGAGCTTGATCATGGACTGGTACCCCACAAAAGACGCTTCACATTCAACGAGGATGTAGACAGAGCCATCTGCGACCTTGAAAAGTCGCCAGTAGCTGTCGTTGGTGTGATATTCCGCGGGGGTGAGTCGAACCAGTTCCATGATTGAATTCCGTGGGCTTTCTTTTGATTTCGAGACCATAACATGGCTGCAAAGCCACGGTTTTAGATGAGACGCTTCTGGCCGGTTACCGACGTTGACGACATTCAGATTCAGATCAAAAGCGCTAAGCGTGCCATGGTCGCCCTCGAGGCTCACGCAGTGCGCGCATCCGGGCATCAGTGCCCGGCAACCGCAACCGCTCCAGCAACACGCGGCCCCGATCTGAACCCATGCACCCGCGCGCCGAAGGCAATGGCAAACCCTACGCTCACCAGCACCACCATGGCCCAGGGAAACGAGGCGACGCCCCAGCGGTCGAGCAACACCCCGCCGACCACCCCGCTGCCAGCAATCGCGCTGTTCCAAGCCACCACATTCAACGACAGCGCGACATCGGCGCCGTCACCGGCAGCATCCGCCAGTGCCGTCTGCAACAAAGTCGCCGCACCGCCAAAACTCAATCCCCACACCGCCACGCCGATGTAAATCACCTGCGGCACATGCCCCATAAATCCCAGCACCACGCAAACACCAGCGAAGGTAGCGAGGCTCACCAACACCGTTTTGCGCAACAGCGACTCAACCAACTTGGCCGTCAGCCAGATCCCCGCCAACGCCGCGAGACCAAACGCCAACAACACCAGATCTACACGATCCGCCAGCCCCGCCGGCGCCACAAACGGGGCGATGTAGGTGTAGAGAATGTTGTGCGCCAGCATCCAGCTGATCACCACTGCCAGCACGGGCCGCACACCCGGCGTGGTCAACACGCGGCGCAACGACAAACGCTGATGCGCAGGCTGCGGCGGATAGTCCGGCACCTTCACCAACACCCAAACGATCAGCATCAAGGTCAGGGCCGACATCAACCCGAACGTCGTACGCCAACCGACCAGGCCACCCAGCCAAGTGCCGAGCGGCACGCCCAGTGACAAGGCAATCGGCGTACCGACCATCGCCAGTGCCAACGCCTTGCCCTGCTGATCCGGCTCGACCATCCGCCGCGCATAACCAGCCAACAGACTCCACGCCAACCCTGCCGCCACCCCCGCAAAGAAGCGCGCTACCAGCGTCACACCGTAGTGAGACGACAGCGCCGTGATCGAGTTGAACAGCAGAAAACCAACGATGGTCAGCAACAACACATTGCGCCGACGCCAGCCGCGCGTGGCAATGGTCATCGGGATCACCGCCAGCACCGAGCCCAGCGCATACGCCGTGACCATCTGCCCGGCCATCGAAGGCGAAATCGCCAAGCCTTCGCTGATCAGCGGCAGCAGCCCGGCGGGCAGGGTTTCGGTAACGATGCAAATAAAACCGGTCATGGCCAGCGCCAGCAGCGCGCCGATGGGCAGGCGTTTGGGCGCCGCCGTTAGAGTCAATGAAGGTGTCACGGGAAACTCCTTGAGTTTGGAAATTCAGACTTGCGTACCGATCGATATAAAATACTGGCGGCAGCCGAGGCACGTTGTCAACGACTTATGTATCGACTAGTATCCAAATCACTTTCCGAGGAGTTTCAGCTATGGCCAGAACCGGCCGCCCCCGCGCATTCGATCGCGACGACGCCATCGACCAGGCCATGCAATTGTTCTGGCAACACGGCTACGACTCGACATCCCTTTCACTGTTGAAGGCTGAACTGGGCGGCGGCATTTCCGCGCCGAGCTTCTACGCCGCGTTCGGCTCCAAAGAAGCCCTGTTCGACGAATGCGTGCAGCGCTACCTGACGACCTTCGCCCAAGTCACCGAATGCCTGTGGGACGAAACCCTGCCGCCCCGCCAAGCCATCGAAACCGCACTGCGCCGGTCAGCACGCATGCAATGCGACGACGGGCATCCGAAAGGCTGCATGGTCACCCTCGGCGTTATGAGCGCCCCAAGCCCGGAAAACGCCCACGTCGCCCAAGCCCTCACCCACTCCCGCGCCCGAACCCGCGCGGGGATTGTGGCGTGTGTCGAGCGGGGTGTGAGTGAAGGACTGTTAGCGGACGATACGAACGCGGCGGCCATGGCGACGGTGTTCGACAGTTTCCTGCAGGGGATTTCCATCCTTGCTCGGGATAACACGCCGATTGAGAGCATTGATGCGGCGATTACGCAGGTGATGCGGACTTGGGATGTAGCGGCGGTGAGCGAGGCATCGGTGGAGTTGCAGTGATTGCGGGCTCGCGTAGCTAAAAACCAGTCGGCTACGCGACCACTTCAACATAACTCGACTCCCCGCCCCCCTCGGCCCCCGACAACCACCCCCACACAAACCGCAACGTCGTCCGCCCCGCTTCATCAACCCCCACCACGCCCCGCGACCAACCCGCGCGAATCTCGCCATCCGTGGTGATGCACTGATAAAGCAGCTCGATACTGTCCGGCCCGGTCACCCGCCCGACCTGGTTGCCCATGCGAATATGCCCACCCGCATAAGTCCCCCAAACCGCCGCGCCTTCGACGAAGTATTCAAACACCGTGCGCGCATCGGACAAGCCCTGAGCGTTATTCGCCACGGAAAACCGGCGGTTGTTCAAACGCTCCGTGACTTGCGAAAAAGCAGATTCCATAACCACACATCCTTAGTCGAGAAGATCCATTCCAGCCTGCGGGCATCCTAATCCATTACCTCCGCGCAGCAAGGCTCTACAGCCGTTTTCTGCCAATCCAACCGTACAGCCGCGTTTGACGGTCCTACCCGCCCCACCTAGGCTGCCCAAAACACCCTTACAGCCAGAACCGGGTTCACGAGAGGCAAGATGAGCAACTTCCCGATCGTCGCCACCGTCCTCTCAATGATCCTCGGGCTCTCCGTCACCCGCCTCCTGCTCGGTGCATTAACGGTGTTCCGCATCCGCCGCGTCGCCAAGCCAGATTGGGTGGCACTGGTCTGGGCGGTGATGCTGTTTACCATGCAGCTGCAATTCTGGTGGGCCGTCAACGCACTGTCGGCGATGAAACAGACGTTCTCGTTTCTCGAATTTCTACTGCTGGTGATGCTGACGCTGTCGCTGTTCGTCACGGCGGCGTTGCTGCTGCCGAGCCGCAGCGAGGATGAGCAGAACGGATTGCGCGTGTATTTCGAACAGGATGGGCGCTATGCATTGCTGTCGCTGTCCACGTATCTGTGCCTGGGGCTGATCGTCAATGTCACGTTGTTTCAGGCATCGCCGGTGGCGCTTTGGGGGTTGCTGGATTTGATCATGATTGTGTTGCCGATTGGCGCGTTTATGGCTCGGTCGCGTAAAGCGTATGCGGGGATTACGCTGATCTACGTGCCCATCAATGTCATCGACACGCTGATTTCGCTGGCGAATTAAATCCCCCTTGTAGCGAGAGGACTTGCCACCGATGGATCGCGAAACGGCTCCCGTTCATCCACTCTCCGAAGACATCGCAAAAACAGCTAGAAGTGCCCTGTTGAAGCAATTCCTGGACTTTGTTTAAAGACACCCCAAGTTACGTCATCCCAACCTACAACGCCTTGCGCCGTTGCCTACGACTACGACAGAATCCGCCGGCTTGTGCGCCTTGGATGCGGGTTCTATTGTGGGTCGGTCACTGAATAGCAGTGATCGGGTTTGGTAGCCCGACTTTCCCAGGCGCATTGCGCACCTTTCGCAGAGATCGTTTTTTTGATCTCCGCTTTATGGTGGCCATGCGTAGGGCGTCCTCGGACGCGCCGGGCTCCTGGGCCGGTCTACCAACCTGTGCATGGCCGCCACCCCTCGTTTGGTAGCGAAGTGTGATGGCTCCTTAATCGTTTCCCAGGAGTTTCATCTATGTTCAAAATTACGCCGAATCCGCCAGAAACCGATCCGATCGCGGGCGACGAATCCCCCGACGCCAAGAAATTCAACGAAGCCGTCGACCGCGCCCTCTCCCACTACCTCGGCCCCGCCCCGGAAATCATGCTCACCCCGTACCAAACCAACACGATGTTTATCGCCAACCCGAACACCAAGACTGAGGAATTGCTGGTGAATGCCAGTGAATCACTCGGCTCGGCCTCGGTGATGCTTGGGGATGTGATCGGGCTGGTTCACGGACCGGCACGCAAGACACTGCAAGGCATTGCGCAGGTGGTAATGCTTGGGGAGTTGGCGGTGAATCGGGCGTTGGATAACGTAGTGCCGGTGGAATAAGCGGCGCTCTAACCATGGCGGCGGTTAGGCTGCCGCCATGCCGGAATCAACCTGAAAAGAATGAGCAAAACGGCAGTTGTCAGACTGTTGGTGTGACCAGAAAGCCGTCGTGAGGGAGGTTATTTTCCTCTTCGACCAGTTCATCTATAAGTAACTCGATGTCATCCCAGCTCATGCATGGAGTAAATTTTCGAAGCGCGTCGGTGAAATTGCAGTTCATGGTTCGATCAAAAAGCTCCACTGTCGTTCGGCGTGGATGTTTCGCTAGGCTAGACGCGAAGAAATCCTTATGCACCCGGTAATGGTGAGTGTGAACAAATCCCTCCCAGCTTGGAATAAGAACTTCCTCATCGCAGATATCAATAAATTCAAAGTCTTCCAGATTTCGATCATCTACTGAACCCCAAGCCCCCTTCAAAAGGTCAATAGCTTCGACATCCGTTTTGGGAGCGCTATAGCCGAACACCGTTACCAGATAAGCTCGTTTCAGCTTATTCTCAACCGCTTTCCAGTTGTCCTTAATGTAAGGGTCAGAAGAATAGTTTTTCTCCGCCACAGGATAGAGCAGCGGTGCAGGTTCAAAAGGTTCACCACACTCTCTACAGCATGCATGGAGAAGCCCACCACACTTGTGGCTACGGCAGTAGCCAACAAGCACGTTACCGTGCAAAAACGCTAGATCGGGTAGGTTCCTTGTGATCTTGGCCACGCGTTGATAGGCCTGCAGTAAAAGCGGATCCCAGTTGAAGGTCGCAACAATGTCCTTCTTTCTGAGTGACAAGAGCAATAAGTCATAGATATTGGGCTCGTCAGGAAGCTCCAGCCCAGAGAAGTAATCTCGTATTCTCCTGTCGAGTTCTTCTCTGATGTCATCACACTCAGGGCGAGAATGAAGTTCGGAGTAGATATCTTCCAGATTATTGCTGGTAGTTTTTAGCTTGACCTCCTTCAAAATTTCGGTCATGCCGAGCGACTCGATGAAACCGCTCATTACAGATGACCGCCTACCATTTTTATCACCAATAGGAATCGCCGCCATTGTGGCGCCAGCGCCTAAAATAACTACATGTGGTCGATCCTTCATGATGCGCTCAAATTCGTCAGCTTCCTTCGGGGTCATATATCTCTCCAAACTATCATCAAGTTTTACGTGGCGTTCAATACGCACGCCAATGTGAAAACGTCTGCGGGTGAGCGTCGGCTGGCCCCAGCCCCAATCGGCGTGCGGAGCGAACCACTGGATCGAAACTCAATACCGGGGAATTCGTGCGTCATGCGTTACGTAGCGCCCTGAAATCGATCGAGTTCATCCATATTGCCACTCCTCGATAGCTTGTTGAAGCGCCTCAGGAGTGACATGGATCGAAGGCTCAATCAACCAGCTACCACCTCATCGCGCCATCAGATGCCTTTCATGGTCACTGATAAACACAGGGTTTGGGTAATTGCTTAGATTACGCGGCCTATGAATAACGCGGCCGGAAGTGAGTGAATACCGTGCTGAGTCACGTTTCTAGCCATCACTATCTGTTCGAGGATATCAAAGTTTACAGGGCACTGACCCCAGTCCTCTTTTCGATTTTCCCAAGATAACTAATTTGCCCCCTAGCCCCCTTTCACACTACAAGTTTAAATAGTATTAATCATAATTCCCCAGAATCCCTGCAGATGCAGCTAAAGCGTAAGAGGTAATCTGCTTTATAAAATGCCTATTATTAGATGTCTTAAGCTTGACTGAAAATAAATCCGCCCCCTTTTTTCGTCCCCTTTTTTCGCTGCTGACAAGCTGCAAGACCGGATATCCAGCCTCTACATTCGCCGAATGTCGAGTGCATACAAGTGCCAGAACTGTGGACGCCTTTGGGTGCAAAAAGATGACAGTGAAAGTTTGTTTCCTATGTCCCTGAGGAGGGTGCATATTGCGCAATCCTGGCAGTAGCATCAGGAGGATCTGAAAATCTGAATTAAGCGTTCGCGATTGGTCGGAAGCGGAGATTGCAATCGGCAGCAGTCGGCCATAAGCGGACTCTCGCGAGTGAACGCTTTCGACCCCAAGCTGACTGCCCACGATGCGTATATTGAACTCTAAGGTTTACAGTCGGTTACGGTTTTTTGGCTCGGGGCAGAGCGCATCGTTATCTCACCGTAGTCATGGACGGATGTAGAGACTTCGTAGCGTTTTCCATGAAGCGCTGTCAAATAGAACGCTTTTAACGATTGGCTTTGAGTCGGCTCAAAATCCTCGCGTATAGGGTAGCCTTTAGGATTACGTTTACGTTTTAACCACAAAGAAAAGAAATAAAATCCAGAGATCACTGGTATGAATATGCCGAGGTATATCATTGCATATAGAGCTTTCGGCAGCTTCTCCGGGCTAAGAAAAACTTCTGACAATGTGTAGTCCTTATATATCCACCATGATGCAAGAATCAGGCAGATCGGACTACTGACGATCATCAAAAACGCGATTAGAGCAGTTATTCTTTCATAAAAAGTAGCCTTGGAATCATCAGTGGTTAGAGCAAAATCTGAATCTTGTCCAAACACACGACCAGACCCTTTAATAACCGCCCTAGGGTTACCTGCCGTATAAAACCCAATTTGAACCCACTCATCCTGATTCAAACAGTCGAAACCAATTTTATATTTACTCTGATCCAAGTGTTGAATGGAAAAATCCATCGCATGATGAGGCTTTGTCACAAGGGGCGATCCAATAACTTTTATATCATCACCCAAGTCAACCGTGATAGGCGCATTGGGTGAGATTTCGTCACCTCGCACTGCTTCTCGCCCCCTATTCCACACCCGTACAACGATAAAATAAACGTTGTCCAGCGGCTCGCCAGCGAGATCGACAATCCTAAAAGGACAATGTCCGGTGGCTTCTGCAACGATCTGGCGACCCAGAACTTCCAGGACTAAATCTTTCTTCTTCTCGGTTTGTTTTGCGGCTATTAGACTGAGTAAGTATCCGAGCACACCCCCTAGCCCCAGTAAAAGTAGATCTTTCGTTTCCAGAAGAGTTATTGAGTCTAAGATTTCTTGCATTTTGACCTTGAAATACCGAAAGATTATAAGATAAGACCTTGCTAATATTAGCGATGATTCAAAAGCTAATAAGAAGATCAACGAAATCGGATCCCCCAGGAGTTTCCAACCAACCATTTTCATCTACATAGCTTTCAATATCCTCGGGATCCAAGCTTGAAGCCAGTACATGAATTAGGTAAAAGCAGCTTATTCCGGACGCGACAATCGTCGGCTTTAGGCTATCCTCTTCAGGGTCGTCATCGGGCAATTCTCGAAGTGCCCTAACCATGCGCAATATATCCGCCTCATTATCTTTAAGAAGAGTCGACAAAGATTCTATAGTCGAGATGTCAAATTCATTTAAACGCTTCACCATCCTCGATTCGTCTTTATATGCGCCAATCGCATAATTTCCTATCAGGCATATCTTTTCATCAAGTTTTACGCATGCAGAATTCCTTGTCACAAACTTCTCATATGAAAGGGAATCCAGCCCAATATTCTTGACGCTTGCGATCATCTGTTTATCAAGAGTTTTTGAGTATCTCTCAATTTCTTTTCTGATTGAAATAAACTCTTGATCCGCAAGTTCCAACAGACCAGCCAATCGAGAGAATTTTCGTTTAATCGGCCCGGGCACTTCGATTTCGTTTTTATAACCAATATCATGCTCTATCTCTGCCCAAGTGTGCTGAAGTATCGACCTTATCTGAATTTCTACCTTTAGCCCCTCATATTCTGAATATTCTTGGAGCTTCGACCTTGTACTTTTTAAAGCAGCAACATAGTGTAAAGAAAGGTACCCAAACCTATCCGGATCTAGAATTATTCGCTTATCTATGCTATTGCCTCGATCGATATCAAACTCCTTTTCAATTATCTTCGCAATCATATCTACATCGTCAGAATAATGAGTAATAATTCTTATGCCTGCTAGATCAGTAATATCCGGAAGATCTTTATAATGACTTTTTTTAGTAATTTTCTTCTCGAAGCTTGATCGATCCTTGCAACGACCAGAAATAGAGTGCACCTCAATCTTCTTCGAAGATAACAATCTTTTTATTAAGTCAGCAGTGGTACTACAGAACGCCTCGTATCGACTAATGGACCCATCAAATTGCTGAAGCAAAGTTGATGAGGAGGTGGAGGCCTTAGCATGATCCATATTTTTTCACCCCATTGGCTCGTATGAAATCGAGCTACTTTCAGAGAGACACTTAGGCGCAACGATATCATATTGGCATCAACGATCTCTCGTGTTTGATTCGTGTCAAAACAATCATCCGGAGGCTAAAGCTGTAATTTTCGTACGGCCGCTTTTGGCCGGTAGCGGTCGCATGCAAATGTCCTCTTCTGGCCGAAAGCTGAACCACCAGCATCTGCTCACCACCCAGTCCAAAAAACGGCTGCTTACCTGATTACTCAGCCTCTTCATCCCTTCTTCTTAAACAATTTATTCAAGTAGTACTTCAGGCTCAACCGATCCTTCGGCCGCGGCTTATAGTGCGTTTTATTCCTCTGCCCCGGCTCCCCTCCCACCCCACTCGCCGTGTAGTAATAAAGCGCAATCGACCGCCGAGTGATGTGTTCCGGCGTAGTCAACGGCTCCGGATGCCCATGGTTACTGTCCTTATCCGTATTGAAAATCACACACCGGTTATAAATCGGCAGCACCTTTTTCAGGCATTTCTTCATCCCCACATCCCAAAGCTCCAGGTTGCCGCCGTACGCCTCCTGCCAGTCCTCGGTCAGGTAGATGATCACGTTCAGGCGCCGCTCAACGTTGAGCTTTTTGTTCAGCCGAAAATCCGAGTGCACGCCGAGGAAACCGCCGGTTTTGGTTTCGTGCAGGCCGCCGCCGGCGAAATAAGGATCGGGGATCAGGCCTTGAATGCCGGTGAGTTTTTCGAGGAATTCCAGCATGGGTGCGGAGTTGAAGGTGTTGAACACGTTCTTCAGGTACGGGCTGCAGGCGTTGGGGCTGATCTGGCGTTTGAGTTGGCCTTTGTAGCCGCGCTCGTAGATTTGTTCGTTGTTGGTCGGTTCGACCGGGAAGTGTTCGCGGATGCTGGCGATGACGTCTGCGTGCAGGAAGTTGTCGATGACGATGTGCGGGAATGGTGTGGCTTGGGTGTATTCGCTGGTCAGCGATTCGCCGAAAGCGCTGGCGGCGGTTTGGTCGAAGTCGAGTTCCGGGGACAGGGTGATGGGGAGTGTTTGTGTGTTGGCTTGCATTGCCGCTCCGATGATTTTGGGCTTTCAGGGCTGGGCAAACAGGGGCTGGGGCTTGGCGCGGTGCCTGTGTTTGCTTGCTGAGTAGAGTGGCTAGCAGGTTGCCATGTCGGCGATTGGCTGCCGAGTGTCCTTTGCTTAAACGTGGCGCGGCGGTGTTACGACATGTTTCTGGCTGTCACAAACGCGTCATATTTCCTCTGCTAATCTCTTCAGCGCCCTGCCCTACACCCCAGTCCTAGAGCCCCCAAACGAAGGTGCCGCCAAGGTGTTTCCGACTTCTGTTCGCCAGCAAATCATCCTGCGCTCCGACAACCTCCGTTCGGACGACTTCGGTGCACTGTTTTCCAGATTGTTTGGCAATCGTTATGCGGACAATCCGCCGCTGCCGTCGAACATCATTATTGGCGGCGTTTACGGGCGGCACGATGGCGTGAGTTTTCGGCGGATGCATTATCACGGTGATTTCACCGTCGCTTTCCCTGATCCACAGGATGAGATCACCTTCGTCATTCCCACTGCCGGCAAGATCGTTTTCAACCATGCCACCGAGTCTATCGGGGTGTCGCACGTTGGGCTGGCGATTGATAAGGCGGATATCCGTTCGATGCGTTTCTTTGATGATCACGCGCATCACGGGATGTCGATCAATCGTCTTCAACTCACCGAGCGACTGTCGGCGCTGTTGGATAAACCGATTCTGCAGAAGATCGTTTTTGAACCCAGCGTGAATCTGAATTCGGCGGCGTTTCAGGGGATCAAGGCGTTGATCGATCTAGCCACAGGCACTGAGTTTGATCTGCTGATCAACAGCGGGACGCTGATGCCGTCGCGGTTGCGCGAGATGTTGATTGATGCGGTGTTGGAGGCGTGGCCGCATAACTTTTCCGAGGCGTTGCGGCGGCCGACGGCGATGGTCGCGCCACGGCATGTGAAGTTGGCGGTGGAGTTTATTCAGGCGCATCCGGAGCAGTTGGTCAGTGGTGTGGATCTGGCGCGGTTGAGCCATGTCAGTCAGCGCGCGTTGCAGGAGGGGTTTCGGCGGTTTGTCGGGATGTCGATTGTGGCGTATCAGCGGCAGGTGCGGCTGGAGCGGGCTTATGAGGTGTTGAAGCAGCGGGGTTCGGGGTCGGTGACGGAGGTGGCGTTGCGGTTTGGGTTTAGCAATGTGGGGCGGTTTTGTCGGTATTTTCAGGGGGCTTATGGGGTGAGTCCGGCGGAGTTTCGGGCTCGGGGGTGATTGGGTAACAGGTTCGCAAGGTAACTTGTGGTGAGAATATTTAGCTAATCGTTGCACCGCGCCGATGGGTCGCTAAGCGTGGGGATGGCACGCCGGCGCGGTTGATCGAGGAATGGGTACGGAGGCGTTTGACCGAGTTGGCCAGTTGATTTTGCGGTAACTGCTTTCCCCTCACCCTAGCCCTCTCCCCAAGGAGAGGGAACCGAGCCGGGGATATTGAAGATCTACACCGACCTGAGAGTCTTGCTTTGAATCCATAATCGCCTCGATCTTTCAGGTCGATGCATGACGCAAGACGCCTCGGTCAGTCCCCTCCCCCTTCGGGAGAGGATTAGGGTGAGGGGCTTTTGATTGGCTGCTATTGATGGAATCAAATGTGTGGGAGCGGGCTTGCTCGCGAACGCGGTGGGTCAATCGATTTGATGTTGACTAGTCTGGCGCTTTCGCGAGCAGGCTCGCTCCCACATTGGGTTTTGGGGTGTTTGTTGGATTGGGGTCATCCTTGATCCCGTGTGTGTTTTAGAAGGCGTAGCTGGCCTTGAGGCCGCCGTTGAAGCCGTGGCTGTCGCCGCCGCCGTTGGCGCCGATTTCTGCGCCCAGGCTCAGGGCGCCGAGGCTGGCCATGACGTTGACGCCGCCGCTGAATTGGTCGCGGTTGTCGAAGGCGGCGCGTTGTTCGATGTCGAGGCCAAGCAGGTGGCTTTGGCTGTTGACCTGGTTGTCGCCCAGTGTGCGTTCGTAACCGACTTGTACGCCGGGCACCAGTTGCCATGCGCCCATCGCCACCGGGGCGAAGGCGACGTTGAGGTTGGCGACGGCGCTGCGGCGGGTGGCGCTGTTGTCGTCGACGTCGAGGGCTAGTTCGCTGCCCTTCTCTTTGAAGCTGTTGAGGTCGAGGTGGCTGACGCGGAAACCGAGGCTTGGTTCGAAGGTCATGCCGTTGATTGGGGCGCGATAGCCGAGTGCAAGCGTGGCGCCGCTGAGGTTGCCGTGGGTGTCGCCCTTGGCGGTGCCGAGGCCGCCGCCGAGGTCGCGTTTGCTGTCGTAGTCGACGTAGCCGGCGCTGGCGTTGGCGTCGAGGAACAGACCTTGTTCAAGGCTGGTGAAACCGTAGCGGGCGCCGACGTTGACGAAGGTGAAGTCGGTGTCAGCTTCGCCACCCGCGCCGCCGACCGAGCCTTTGCTGTAGCCGAAACCGCCGCGTGCACTGAGTTGTTCGCTGAAGCGTTGGGTGATGCCGACCATCAGGCCTTGGCTGTGTTCGTTGCTGCTCTCAGCGTGGGCCGAGCCGTCGGTGCCGAGGTAGCCGGCGAGCGCGGTGGTCCACAGGCGGTATTGGCCGACTTTGAGGTCGCTGCCGCTGGCGAACGGTGCGGCGGCTTGTTCGATCATCGCGTTTTGGCGCAGCAGGTAACTGGCGGCGTCGGCGTGAACCTGACCGCCGACCTGGGATTCGACACCGCCGAGGGTGCCGGCGTCGATGGCCGATTGCAGGTAGTAGTTGTAGGCGCTGTAGGTGCCGGACAGATCGGTGTTCTGCAATTGGCGAAGCAATTCGGCGCCAGCGGCGGCGTTGCCAATCAGCCCGGCCTGACCCGGCAGGCTGTTGTATTCGACGAGTTTGCCGCGCAGGACGTAAATGGTTTCTTGCGACAGGCCGAGGCCTTGTTTGAGGTAGTCGTCCATGCTGCCGTATTCGGCGGTGACTTCGTCGAGACCGGCCTGCAAGTAGCTGGCCTGGACGCCGAGGAGTGGCTCGTAGATGGCGGCCATGCTTGGCGGTAGCGCTTTCAGCGTAGCGGCGACGCGGGCGGCGGTGTAGTCGTTGGTGGCCAGGTAGTTGGCCATGATGGTCGCATCGTCGACACCGGCGATGCTCTGCAACACGGCGGCGGTCCAGCCGGTTCGGTCCTTGCCCGCGGTGCAGTGGAACAGTTGCGCGGCGTCGACACTGGCCAGTTCATTGAACAGTACGCCGAACTGGCCGCGCATACCGGCGTCGCTGACGAAGGCGCGGTTGGTTTGCTCCATCATCGCGATGGCGTCGGCGGCGCTTTTGAAGGAGATGTTGGTGATATTTGCGCCGGACGTGGTGCTGCCGATGATGTCGATGTTCTGGTAGGTGGCACCGCTGATCATTGTGTCTGGGGTCGCGGCGATTTCGCTGGGGGTGCGCAAGTCGTAGACGGCTTTGATGCCGAGGCTGTTGAGGGTCGCGAGATCGGAGGCCGTCGGAGTTACCGCGTTGGCCCGATAAAACACGCCAGCGCGCATGGTGCCGTCGTGGGCGGTGGAATACGCGGTGGTGGTGCCGGCGACATCACGGAAATTGTCCATGCCTTGCAGGCGCGGCGTGTCGAGCAGCACAGGCTCGGCAGCATGGGCGGCGGCGATGGACAGGCTCAGTACGGACAGCGAACACAGAAGACGTTGAAACACAGTGCAGCCTCATTGTTTAAGCGTTGGGCTGGTCACTATGGGTAGGCAAGTGATACTGAATATGACAGTTTCGCTTTGAATGGAAATGGCTGCGCGAATGGGCCGTGGGGTGCGTGATTGGTCCATACCAACCCCGAAAGCACGCTCTCAAACCGTTCACGCTGAACAGGCGCTACGGAAGGGTTACTTGAGACCATCCAGCGATCAACTTCCAACTACGGCAAATCCTCTCAAAGAGATCTATGAAAATAGATCTGCTCCAGTAGCTCAACCGATACTGGCATTCTGCCAAAACTCAACTAAGTTAAATTCAGCCCGGGGTATCGACTCACTGAACAAGCCTCATCAAAAAAAGGAGTTTTTATGAAAAATCGATTACTGGCGCTTACTTTTTTATCGCTAACGATGATTTCCGGCTGCTCATCGCTGGGATTGGCAGAGCAAAAAGAGGCCAAAATAAAAAAGATAACTGCGAACGGCGAGTTGTTGATGGCTTCCATTCCGGCACAGTTACGAGGCGTCTATATAAGAAATGAATCATCAGCCAACACTTACACCTCATGCGCAGAGCCATTTTCCGACGTCGCTGCGTCGAGTTCTGCCAAGGCGTCACTTGAAGCTACTAATAAACTAAATGCAATTCTCAACAGCCAAGCCTCCAGCACGAGTGCAGAAGGGTCAACTCGTTCCATGAGTGCAGGAAGCAATCAAGATCTACAACAAACCGCGAATGGCGCTATAGATTTTGTCAGCACAATAGTTACTCTTGATGGTCGAACACAATACGTTCTCCTCGCTAGGGAAATGATGTTCAGAACTTGTGAGGCAGCATCCAATGGCTGGTTAGGAAACAACAAGGCTGAGACAGCAACCAATGTCAAGTCAGAGCATGAAGCGATTATTGCCGCGTTAACGAGCATGGTCGCTGCAGAACAACAAAAGGCCAAGGCGCAGTCAGATCAGGCTTTGGCAAGCGTGGCGAATAAAGTGGCGGCTGGACAATTAGATTCAGAGATACTGAAGCACATGTCATCCGCCTCATCGATTGCAAGTGATTCGCTCTCGAAACAGCTAGTTAGATGCATTGAGTCAGCAAAAGATGACAAATCAAAAAGCGACTGCGCCAAAAACTACGCAAGCCATATGAAGGGCCTATAACTTCTAGCCCAAGGAGCCAAGCATGAGTACGTTCTCTGAGATCCTGGAAAAGGTTCGCAATAATGGTGATAAAATTTACGTCGAATTTTCTGGCGGAGTATATCCCGCCACAGTCACCATATTCGTCGATGACTACGTTCAGTTATTAGTCGAGTATAACAACCAGAAACTCAAAGTTCACAGACACTATACCGATGTAAGCCTGGTCGGCGGCTAATGAAAAACTTTAATTATATCTGCACTTTGAAAGCTACCCACTCACTTTAGATTCATGTCTATCAGGAGGACAAATCCTCCAAGGCTGAACAATGAAAAATCTACTGGCAATTATAATTCTGGCCCTTACAACCAATGCCTATTCGGCAGACTGGGGAAAATTTTCAGGACCATTGAGAGTGGAGTTCCTTCATTCCAAACACGATGTCAAGCTCTTGGGAGACTTTGCGTACACAGGCCCGGGACCTGAGAAAATCTTCTGGTTCGCTCCTAAAGGTACTGTTACAGACGGTGCGTCTATACCACAGATAGCCTGGTCGGTTGTGGGTGGACCACTTGATGGACAATATCGCAATGCAGCAGTAATTCACGATGTAGCGTGCGTAAACAGGAAACGAAGCTGGCAACAGACTCATATGGCTTTTTACACCGCAATGCGTGCAGCAGGTGTAGATATTACAACGGCAAAAACCATGTATGCAGCCGTCTACCATTTTGGTCCCCGCTGGGCGGAACCGACACATATCCTGCTACCAAGGACAAAATCAAAACTAATCACCTCAAAACTCGAGGAGTTCAACGCAGATCTGCCTGCTGGCAAAAAAGCAATATTGATAGATGAGGGGCGGATCATCAGCAGGAATGTATCCACTGGTTTTTTGAAGAGTGAGCAGGTAGATGAAGTGGTCGGAGCGGTAATTGAGGTTCAAGAACAACAACCTCAGCCGTCAAAAGAGGCTTTCGAAAAAATGAGGCAGGAAATCAAGGAAAAGAACCTGAGCCTCTCCCAAATTGAACAACTGCCCGTTGCTCGGTAACTGAAACAGAGCCAAACATGCGGCGACGCCTCCAATCAGGCGTCCAGCGCCTTGCGCATAAACACCCTGGCAAACCCATCCTCATTGGCGCGATGGGTTTGCTGATACCCGAGCTTTTCATAGATGGCGATGTTCTCGACCATCCGTTCATGGGTGTAGAGCCGCACCGCTTCGCAGCCCAGTGTCAACGCATGTTCTTCACAATACGCCATCAGCTGTTTGCCGAAACCGTTGCCCTTATGACTTGGCGAAACGGCGACGTTGACCAGCAGCAGCTCCGTTCCCTCTTGGCTCGTTACCAGTACGCCGACGATTTCATCGTTGTCAGTCAGCACAAAAGCATCGTTCTGCTCGATTACCTGCCGATAGTCATCAAGCATCGGCGAAGGTTCTCTGCCGATCCGGGCGATGTAGGGTGAGTAGGCTTTGTTGACGAGAGCGGCGATGGCTTCAGCATCGTTCGGTTGAGCGCGGCGCAGGGTAGGCAAGGCTTGTCCTCCAGGCGAACAATGAGGTGTGCGCTCAGCATGCGATGGATCGCGGCCGTTGCCAACGTCTGCATCACGCTTCAGTTAGTTTGGCTGACAACCTTGATGTCCGTTATCCCTACCCGCTCGGCATGTTCAAGAATCTGCTCGGGGGTCGAATCGGCGGTGGGCATTAGCAGGCTGTTTTCCGCATCGCCCAAGTGCAGTTCCAGCAGATGCATCGCAGCCTCATGCTCGGCCAACTGCTGTTCCTTGAGTTCAAGCAGAAAAGTACGAGGCTCGCCGTTGAATCGATATTCGATGTGATAGGTGTACATGATGTCATCCGCGTTAGTGGGAAAAGGCAACTGATTATCCTGACGCAGTGGTCAGTTTTTAGTTCAAATTGAATCACTCCTCAGACCATTCTGGAATTCATGGCAAACTTTTCGCGCGCCGGGGCGTCCCTTTCTTAAACCCCTTACCGGCTGATTTCAGCCAAGGACTGGCGATGACCTTCTTCATTTTTCTTCTAGCCTGCGCAGCAGCGGCAACCACCGGCGTGATGTTCAAACCGGGGCCGTGGTACGAAGGGCTGAACAAACCCGGCTTCACCCCGCCGAACTGGGCGTTCCCCGTGGCATGGACGCTTATCTATCTGCTGCTGGCCTGGGCCGGTTATCGCTTGAGCCTGATCCCCGGCAGCCAGACCGTGCTGGCGTTGTGGGCGGCGCAGATTGCGCTGAATACGCTGTGGACGCCGGTGTTTTTTGGCGCACATCAGGTGTTGGCGGCGATGGTGATTCTCACCGTGTTGTGGCTGGTGGTCGCGGCGATGGTGGTGCTGGCGATACAACTGGACCTGATCACTGGCTTGATCCTGTTTCCGTATCTGGCGTGGCTGTGCGTTGCCGCGGCGTTGAATTTTTCCATCCTGATCAAGAACCGCTGATGACCAATGCCAATCGGGGTAGTGAAACACCATGGCCGCAAGGCGAGCGCGAGTTGGCGCAGGTGCGGGCTTTCAACAGAAAGCTCGCCTGGCTGCCACGCTTCAAGATCCGCAATCGCCTGACGCCACGCTTGATTCAGGTGCTGTTGCGCGTCAGCCAGATCGGCGGCTCTGGCGTGTTGCGCAAGTTTGGCCTGACGGCTGAGCGCAAGCTGATTGATGACGTGCCTGTGCGAATCATCCGCCCCAAAGGCCCGGCGAAAGGCGTGGTGCTGGATTTTCACGGCGGCGGCTGGGTGATCGGCAATGCGCAGATGGATGACAATTTCAACGCGGCCATCGTCGACAGCTGCGAGGTGACCGTGGTTTCGGTGGATTATCGATTGGCCGTGTCCACGCCCATCGAAGGCTTGTTGGAGGACTGCCTCAACGCCACTCATTGGGTGTTAAAAGAGGCAGAGTTCGCCGGTCTGCCCATCGTGGTGGTCGGTGAATCGGCGGGCGGGCATCTGGCGGCGGCGACACTGTTGGCGCTGAAACAATGGCCCGATCTGCTGCAAAGAATCAGCGGCGCATTGCTGTATTACGGCGTCTACGACCTGACCGGCACGCCAAGCGTACGCTCCGCGCCAGCAGACACGTTGGTGCTGGACGGCCCGGGCATGGTCGAGGCGCTGCGCCTGCTCACGCCCGAACTGACTGACGAGCAGCGCCGCCAGCCACCGTTATCTCCGCTGTACGGCGACTTCAGCGGCTTCCCGCCAGCGCTGCTGTTTGCCGGCGAACTCGATCCGCTGCGCGACGACACGCTCGCCATCGCCAGGCGCTGGGCACAATCGGCACCGGTCGAGATGTACGTGCTGCCCTCCTCGCCCCACGGCTTTATCCACTTTCCCACGGCCATCGCCAAGGGCGTGCTGGCGTACAGTCGAAAGTGGATTTCGGTACGCGTCGCGGCTGGCACGCCACGAGGTTGAAAACCGGCAGTCCCGGCCAGCAGCTGAAACGTTGTCCCACACTGTTCTGCACTACCGGAGCATCAACAGCAAAAGGCCCACGGCTATCGCAATCCAACCGACAACTCTCGCTGCGCCTGCCCATTGGTAATACCGGAGCTTATTTCTCTGCTCCTTTGTGAGTTCCTCAGCGGACATCAGCCGAGACCGCTCGGCCTTTACAGACTTTGAATAGCCGAACATATCGGACACATACACAATCAGCCCCAGGCCTAGCACCAACAGTGCGCAAGCGAAACTCACCATATCGTCTCCTCTATCCAAACGTGCCTGATTTAGGCGAGGTAAAAGAAATACAGCGCCAAACCCAGCAACTGCATGATCAGCAGGATCGCAAGCAAATGATTACACCCCTTCCAGACACTGCTCACCGGTTTGTTTCTGGCAACGCGGTAACGAAGGTAACTGTCGAGTGAAAGCGACGCCGTGGGAATCAGCACGAACAAAAACGCCAAAAAGAAATTAAACATTTTCTTTGTCCATCGACTCCCAACATGGATCCCGGTGTGTTCGCTGCATCTTGCGCGGCTCGAGTCATTTGAGCAGGAAGCTTAGCTGATCGGCACACGCCCGGAATCCGTGGGATTGCGCACCACAGTGATGCGAGCAATAACGCTTAGTGGGGACAAGCCGTTGAGATGCAAACCCTCAAAGCCGCCATTCAATGGCAGAATCCCCAGACCCTGATCATTTCGGAGACCATAATGCTTCGCGTGTTTGAACAACGACTCGACCCCTTCCCGCCCGACGAAGCACCACCCCCGCCCGTCGGCCTGATGCGGTTCCTGTGGGCCTGCACCCGTGGCGCACGCGGTTATATCCTCGCGCTGGCGCTGCTCAGTGCCGGTGTGTCGATCTATGAAGCCTGGCTGTTTTCCTTTCTCGGTCAGGTCGTCGATCTGCTCTCGACGTGGCAGGCCGGCGGCGGTGTCAACGCGCAGGAAAGTCGCGTGCTGTGGGGCATCGGCATTGTGTTGTTCATCAGCATCGGGCTAGTGGCGCTGCGGACCATGGTCCAGCACCAGATATTGGCGATCAACTTGCCGTTGCGGCTGCGCTGGGATTTCCACCGACTGATGCTGCGGCAAAGCCTTTCCTTCTTCTCTGATGAGTTCTCCGGGCGGGTCACAACCAAGGTCATGCAGACCGCGCTGGCCGTGCGCGAAGTCTTGTTCACGCTCATCGAGATCGCACCGGGCATCGGCGTTTATTTCATTGCGATCATCGCCCTCGCCGGCGGCTTTGCCCTGAAACTCATGTTGCCGTTCATTGCCTGGCTCGCGTTGTTCGGGCTGGCCATGGTTTATTTTGTGCCCCGTTTGGGGAAAGTCGGCCAGGAACAGGCCGATGCACGATCGTCAATGACCGGGCGGATTGCCGACGCCTACACCAATATCACCACGGTGAAGCTGTTCTCGCACTCCAAGCGTGAAGCGCACTTCGCCCGCGCGGCGATGGAAGATTTCAAGCTCACCGGTTTTCGCCAGATGCGTCTGGTCAGCCAGTTCGAAATCGTCAATCAGGCATTGGTGGTCGGGCTGATTCTGGGGGCCGGCGGCTATGCCCTGTGGCTGTGGCATCTGGGCCAAGTCGGCACCGGTGCGGTGGCGGCGATTACCGCCATGGCGTTGCGCATCAACGGCATGTCGCACTGGATCATGTGGCAGATGACGTCGCTGTTCGAAAACATTGGCACCGTGCAGGACGGCATGGCCACCCTCACCCGTGGCCCCAAGGTGCAGGATGCGCCGAACGCCGCCGTCCTGGTGCCGGATGGCGGCGCGGTGACGTTCGACAAGGTGAATTTCAACTACAACGGCGAACGCCAGGTCCTCGACAACCTGAGCCTGAACATCCGCGCCGGCGAAAAAATCGGCCTGGTCGGCCGCTCCGGTGCGGGCAAATCGACGCTGATCAACCTGCTGCTGCGTTTCTATGATGTCGACAGCGGTGAGATTCGCATCGACGGCCAGAACATCGCGCAGGTGAGCCAGGACAGTCTGCGTAGCGCAATCGGCATGGTCACCCAAGACACGTCGCTGCTGCACCGCTCGATTCGCGACAACATCGCCTACGGCCGCCCGGACGCCACCGACGAAGATATCCGCCGCGCCGCCGCGAATGCCCAGGCCGACGGTTTCATCAGCCAGCTCAGCGACAAGCAAGGCCACAGCGGCTACGACACACTGGTCGGTGAGCGCGGCATCAAGCTGTCCGGCGGTCAGCGTCAACGCATCGCCATCGCCCGCGTGATGCTGAAGAACGCACCGATCCTGCTGCTCGACGAAGCCACCAGCGCGCTGGACTCTGAAGTCGAAGTGGCCATTCAGGAAAGCCTCGATGAAATGATGCAGGGCAAAACCGTCATCGCCATCGCCCATCGGCTGTCGACGATTGCCGCCATGGATCGACTGATTGTCATGGATGAGGGGCGGATTATCGAGCAAGGGACGCACGCTGAATTGCTCAGCAGAAACGGGATTTATGCGCGGCTCTGGCAGCATCAGAGTGGCGGGTTTCTCGGGGAAGATCAGGGCGTGGCGGCGGCGATGGATCAGGCTTGAGGACGGGATTGGAAGCAGCCGCTGATGAGCGACTGCTTTCGGCCAGATCCGGTCAGGTGTTCACGAGCAAGCCGGCAGTCAGACAGCGCCGGGGCGGCCCCGGCGCAAACGGCTCTTCAACTCGAAGCTGACTTTCTTCGCGAGAAAATGCCATTCCGGCAGAGCCAATAGCAGGCCGCCCTCGCACCCCACGCCACACTCGCGGGAATCTTTGCGTGTCAGCTTGAAAAACCGGTGTGGCAACCTCACACGGTTTCGAATGCATCCCTTGATCGTCCAGGTGACACCTCGCCTCATATAAGCCGTTGCTACCTGACGCTTGCGGTTAAAGAGATGAAGATGAGGCTTGAGCGCTGCCAGGGTGTCCCGGTAAGCGTCGTAACTTGTCAGGACATGGTGCTCGTCCTTGACGCTATTGGTCAGCGACCCTTGACGCACCCTTTGGAAATATCGGTCGGCCTGCGTTGCGTAGCAGAGCTTGCTATGAAGATAGATGTTCATGCTGAACAACTGATCCTCGTGCGCACGCCCCTTGAAAGTCACGTCGAAGCGTTCAGTCACGGTTTTTTTGAAAATGTACTGCCACGTCGTGGCCTTGTATTTATTACTGAGCATCAGATCTTCGAACAGATCCACGCCTTTACTGAACCAACCCTCGCGGGATGGTGCGGTATCGCGTCTCAAGTAATTACGCTCGCCATTCGAATCAACAAAAGAACGTTTCGAGAAGTAATAAAGTTCTAAATCACTGTTTTCATTTACTGCTTTATTGAAGCCTGCAAAAAGATCGAGGCTGACCACATCATCCGGGTCGCAAAAAAACAAGTAATCCCCTGTAGCGGCATTGAATCCAGTCACGCGGGCCCCGCCGACGCCCATGTTTTCCTGGGTGATGATTCTTATCCTGCTGTCATCGCCATACTTCGAATTAATTAACTCCAGCGTTCCATCTGTCGATCCATCGTTAATAATCACGATTTCCGATGGTTGAACAGTTTGCCCCAGGAGCGACTCCATCGTCTCGACTATATAATTTTCTACATTATATGCAGCAACAATAACGGAGACCTTTAAATCCAACATTAAATATGCTCTTTAAACCAATAAAATAAAAGCAGGACAATAACTCGCAAATCATAGCATGGTGATACATGGATTACACTTGGGCAGCGCCTCTCCTACCGCTGTGGTCAAGGCCTGCAGGCCGAAGACAGTCATGCAAAGCGACTCGGCAACATCCACCCGCTGAGCATCAAAATGCGCTCTACTCCACGCTCCGTAACGCACCTGTCAACTCATTGGCACCGCAAACACCGCACTGGCCCGCGCAACCGTACGCTCACCCACTTGCAAACTAACCGCGGCAAACTCCAGTTGACGTCCTTTTTTCGAGTACTCCAGTCGCACTTCCAGCCACTCGTTCATGTGTACGGCGCCGAGATAATCCAGGGTCATGCTTGCCGTGATCAATGGCAGCGGAGGGTCGCTGGAAAAGGCCATGGCGTAACCCATACCGACATCGGCCAATGTCGCCAATACACCGCCATGCAAGGTGCCCCGGCCATTGGCATGGCGTGAGTCAGTCAATAAGCCCAGTTCCAATTGCAGCCCACTGCCACGCGCGTAGATCGGGCCCAGCAAATCCAGTAACGGACTGCTGCGGCTGAATGGGGTGAATCCCTCGGGAATTGCGTTGACGTCCATGGTCCCTCCGTGTGCCGGCGACTCACCGGCGTCATTGACCTGAATACTTCGATTCAGTTGGAAGGTTTATGGGGAATCATGTAACGGGGGAAGCACTATACGGATGCGGAATCTGCACTGATAAACCGTGCGCCCTGAATGGGCGGTACTGACATCCGGGGAGCTATCTTGATACCTTGCCGAATCCGAAGCAGGCTCTTGTTCAAGGAGGAAAATTGCGCATCTACATTACAGGCGCTTCGTGTACAGGCGTGACGACATTGGGGCAGAACCTCGCCCTTTTGCTCGAACTGCAACACGTCGATGTCGATGATTATTACTGGCTGCCCACCAATCCTCCGTTCACGACTAAACGACTGCCTGATGAACGCGTTTCATTGATGCAGCGAGAACTCGGCGACGACGATTGGGTGCTGACCGGCTCGTGTATTAACTGGGGAGATGCGCTGATTGCCCATGCCGAGCTGATTGTGTTCGTTGTCACACCGACACCCATTCGCCTTGAGCGACTGGCAGCACGGGAAAAGCAACGCTTTGGAGAGCGGATTGCAGCCGGTGGCGATATGCATGAGATACATGTGGCCTTTCGAGAATGGGCCTCGCAGTACGACAATCCGGGCTTTTCGGGACGCAATCGAGCGTGGCACGAGGCATGGTTATCGGCGCAAACGGCCCCGGTCTTGCGAGTCGACGGGACGAGCAGTACCGGAAAAATGGTTGGAGATGTCCTTCAGGCTTTATCGCGATAGCGGGCAACGGCAATGATTATCCCGTGGACGCAAGATCCGCCCCCTCCATCATCCGAACACTGGCAAACGTCGATTCGTTGCGAGCCTGATCGAACGTTGTCAGCGGTTTGATCGTTGACGGCTGCGTTACCGGTTTACGGCTTGTCTCAGAACCTGATCGTTCGTCACTCGGCGGCACGCCAAAGTGCTCGCGATAGCATTTGGAGAAATGCGGCGTGGAGACGAAACCGCAGACATACGCCAGCTCGACAATCGACAAGTTGGTTTGCTTGAGCAGTTGGCGCGCTCGAATCAGCCGCAACCTCAAGTAGTAGCGTGACGGCGTGCATTGCAGGTATTTCTGAAACAGTCGCTCCAGCTGTCGCCGTGACAGGTCGACGTATTCGGCCAGGTTATCCAGGTCGATCGGCTCTTCGAGATTGGCCTCCATCAAAGCAACGACTTCTTGCAGCTTGGGCTGATGCGTACCGACTACATGCTTGAGCGGCACACGCTGATGGTCCTGCTCGTTGCGGATGCGCTCATAGACAAACATCTCGGAAATGGCGGCGGATAACTCACGGCCATGATCGCGGGCAATCAGGTGCAGCATCATGTCCAGCGGCGCAGTGCCGCCAGAGCTGGTGAAGCGGTTTCGGTCGAGGGTAAACAGACTGGTACTGACGCTGACACGCGGGAAAGCTTCCTGCATCGCCGCCAGAAATTCCCAGTGCACGCTGCACTCGTAGCCGTCGAGCAATCCGGCCTTGGCGAGCGCCCAACTGCCGGTGCAGACCCCGCCCAAGCGCTTCGATTGGCGCGCCAGGGCTTGCAGCCAGATCGTGTGCTCGCGGGTAATCACGCTCTGGATACCGACGCCACCGCATACAATGACCGTGTCCGCCACAGCGGGATTGCTCCACGATCCATCCGGCGTGATCGGCACACCGTCGCTGGCCCAGACCGGTGCGCCACCGGGGCTGAATGTATGCCAGCGATACAGCGTTCGTCCCGTCAGTTGATTGGCCATGCGCAATGGCTCGACGGCGGACGCCAGGGACATAAGCGTGAATTTGTCCAACAGCAGAAAACCAACGGATTGGGTGGTAGCGTCGGCCACGGTAGGGGTCGATGACATCATGTCCTCATAAGGATCGGTGTGCGGCACAGGCGTCTGGCAATCTCCCCGCGCTTTTCGTGAGGGGACTATGAGGTTCGGCGCAAACGCCTACCCCACCGACGAGACCCTCGCCGCCGGCGCAGGATGGCGCGACGTCACCAGGCCGATAAAGGAAATCGCCAGCGCCAGGCCGATCGTTGTGGTGACCTCGGTGCGGTGCTCCGGGGTGATCATCATCACCGCCAGCGCAGCACAGATAAACACGATCACCAGCCACGTCAGCCAAGGAAACAGCCACATACGAAAGGTCAGCTCAACGTTGCGCTGTTGCAAAATCCGCCGCATGCGCAACTGCGACACGGCAATGGCGAGGTACACCAGCAAGGCAATCGCCCCGGAGCTGGCCAGCAGGAACTGAAACAACCCGGCAGGCATGAAATAGCTCCATACGGTGATTGACGCACCGATTACGGTGCTGGCGATGACCGCGGCGCGCGGCACACCTTCCGAGGAGGTCGCCTTCAGCATCTTCGGCGCATCGCCACGCCGGCCCAGCGAGTACAGCATCCGCGAGGCAATGTAGATCGAGGAGTTCATGCAACTGGCGACGGCGATCAGCACGACGATGTCGACCATGAACTTGGCGTGGGGAATGTTCATGATTTCCAGGGCGCGCTGATAAGACCCGACCGAAGCCAGCAACGGATCATTCCAAGGCACTACGGAGATGACGACGAAGATCGACAGCAGGTAAAACACGCCGATGCGCCAGATCACCGAGCGTGTGGCCTTGGCGATGTTGCGCGACGGATCATTCGATTCGGCGGCGGCGATGGTCACCGCTTCGGTACCGATGAAACTGAACATGATGGTGATGAAAGCGCCGACCACCGCTGACAAACCGTTGGGTGCAAATCCGCCGTGCTCGGCCATCAACCCGCTCAACCCGCTGACTTCCCTGTCCGGAATCCAGCCCATCAACACGGCAAAACCGACACCGATAAACCCGATGATCGCCACGACCTTGGCCATGGCGAACCAGAATTCGAATTCGCCGTACTTGGACACGCTGAACAGGTTGGTCACCACCAGCGCAATGATCGAGCCCAACGCGAACAGCCAGGCATCGACCTGCGGAAACCATTGGTTCAACACATGCCCGGCGGCGAGCGCTTCGATAGGAATGACCAGAACCCAGAACCACCAGTACAGCCAGCCGATGGTGAAGCCGGCCCAGCGTCCGATAGCCTGATCGGCATAGGTCGAGAACGATCCGGTGTCCGGATTGGCCACCGCCATCTCACCGAGCATGCGCATGACCAGCACGACGAGCAAACCCGAAAACAGATAAGCCAGCAGCACCGCCGGCCCCGCCGCCGCAATGGCATGTCCTGAACCTACGAACAATCCGGCGCCGATAATCCCGGCGATGGACAGCATGGTGACGTGACGAGGCTTAAAGCCCTGCGCCAATTGGCTACTCGAATCCATGGAGTTCGGGCTGATCATTGGTTTTTTTATTCTCTGCTGAACGACATTTAAGCAAGTTGACTGAGCAAACGAGCACGATCGTTGCCTGCTGAACCTCCCGAAAGAAGTCCGTTCAACCGCTGCAGTTCTTATCAACCCCATGATCTGGATGGGATTATTTTGATGTGAAGACGCGTCACCTTACCCGGCCTGTCAGATGATTCAGTAGCCTGATTGCGCCATGGTTGTGTCTGATATCGACATACCGAAACCAATAGGTCGCAATGAACACCGATAAGTCACAACGTATCTGACGACGGATTCCCCATCTCGCCCTCACCTTCCCGCACACCCCGGCAACGTAAAAACTACCCGCGCCCCACGCGGCGTGTTCACCTCCGCCCACAAACGCCCGCCATGGGCTTCGATGATCGACCGACAGATCGACAGCCCCATGCCCAGCCCGGTGGGTTTGGTGGTGTAGAACGCGGTGAAGACCTCCTCCACCCGTTCGCAGGCGAATCCCGGCCCGGAGTCGCTGACCACAATTTGCACGTCTTCACCGACGAATTCACTGGAGATAAACAGCCGACGCTCGCCCTCCGCCATTACTGCCATGGCTTCCAGAGCGTTGATGATCAGGTTGAGCATGACCTGCTGCAGCTCGACGCGGTCGGCCACCACTGCGGGCAAGTCGCTGGCAAGTTGTGTGCTGACGAGCGCCGCGGATCGGGCCGCTTCACCACGCGTGAACCCGACCATCTCGCCCACCAGCGCATTGAGGTCCACCGCATGACGTTGCGGTGGCGTCTTGCGGATCAGCGCGCGGATGCGCCCGAGCACGTCGGCCGCGCGGTTGCCATCGTTGATGATGCGCCTGAGGCCCTGTTCGACTTCATCGGTGTTCGGCGGTTGCGCGCCGAGCCAGCGCAGCGCCGCGTTGGCATTGGTCACGGTAGCCGCGATGGGCTGATTGACTTCGTGGGCGATGGACGCCGCTAACTGGCCCATGGTCGCCACGCGGTTGGCGTGGGCCAGTTCCGTCTGGACCTGCCGATAGCGGAGTTCGCCCTCGCGCACTTGTTCTTCAGCGTGTTTGCGTTCGCTCAGGTCGAGCACGAACGCTACACCCTGTTGCTGACTGGCCTCAAACGCGGCCAGACCGACAATCACCGGCAGGCGACTGCCGTCCTTGCGGATGTATTCCTTTTCGAACGGCTGGGCGCGCCCAGTGCGAATCGCAGTCGCCAGCGCCGTTTCGCTTTGCGTGCGCAGTGGCGCCGGTGTCATGTCGCGCCAGTGCACGCTGCCCGACAGCAGATCATCGCGCTCGTAACCGACCATGCGTAGAAACGCATCATTGGCCTCGATGATTTCACCTTCAATACTCCAGACGATGATGCCGATGATGTTGGCGTCGACCAGACGGCGAATCTTTGCCTCGCGCTCGGCGACGTCGCGATACAGCCGCGCGTTATCCAGCGAAATCGCGGCCTGCGAAGCCACCAGTCGCAGCACGGCGATGCGCGCCGGGCTGAACACACCGGCAGACAGGTTATTTTCCAGGTACAGCGCTCCCGCCACCCGCGCCTGATTCATCAACGGCAGACAGAGGATCGAGCGGGCACCACGCTGGTGAATGTACGAATCCGCGGCAAATGCCGGATCGGCGACGGCATCGTCCAGGCACAGATTTTCGCCCGTGCGCAGGGTCTGGTAGAGCACCGATTCGGCCAGCACCGCCGCACTCACTGGCTCATTGCACAACCGCGTGCAGTCGTCGTCGACACTGATTCGCGCGGCGATGTACGGCGCCTCACCTTGCATCAGAACCAGCAGGCCGTGCTCGGCGCCGGCCTGTTCGATGGCGGTGCGCATGATCATTTCGATCAGTCGATCCAGAACGATTTCGCCTGAGACCGCTTGAGAAACCTTGAGCACCGTGGCCAGATCCAGATGCTCGACCGGGGTGGTCATGGTCGCAGTCAGGCCGGGGACCGTTTCTTCATTGCGCAAATTGCGGTGGCGTCGTTCCAGTTGCCGCACCTTGCCATCGGCGCCCCAGCGCAGGTAACCGTAACGCGCATCCTGCAGATACATGCGAGCGATTTTGCCGAGGCCGCGGCCGCTGTAGAACTGCGCGGCGAGTTCATTGGCCAAGGCTTCGACATGCACGAAGCTGTTGTCCCGGGCCAGTTGAATCGCTTGCTCGTACAGCGACTCGGCTTCGATCAACTGCCCGGCGACCCGAGCGATTTCGGCTGCAACCAGCGCCGTCTGACTGGCGAAGTTTTCCGCACACTGTTGCGCCCAGGTTTGCAGTTGCTCGTGGTGTTCACGCAAACGTTGCAACTGATCAGCATCCACCTCGGCGCGAGCGGCCAGGGTTAACGCCGCGTAGAAGTGATATTCGGCCTCCTCGAAAAACGACGAAATCACCCACAACAATTCCTTGGCCTGAGCCGCGCAGTCAGCGGCCGCCGGGTAATCCCCCGCCATATAGCGCGCCTGCAACTTGCGCACCCAATACTTGCCGCGAGCCAGCGCCAGATCCGGGGCGGCAAGATTCGCCTCGAAGCTTGCCTCATCGAATTGTTCATCGTTGAAACTGCCGAAGACCGGCGTCTGCCCGCGCAACATACGGATCAGCGCCCGTTGGCAACTCATGAAGCTCACCACCAGACCGAAGCGGATCTTCTGCGCATAGGCCAGCCCCGCCTCGGCCTGAACCTGCACTTCCGCCAGCGGTTCGCCAATAAACAGCAAGTCGGAAATCAGGCTGTTGCCGGCATACGCCGCATAGGGCAAATCGCCGCGGCGGTTGCCGGCGCTGAGCGCACGCCGCAGCCATTCGCGGCACTCGCGCACCGGTCGCATCCAGCGCACCACAAAAATCGAGAAGCACAGGTAGGTGCGTGCTTCGTATCGCGTCAGGCCACGGCGGTCGACCAGATCGCAGCCCAGACGGCCAAAGCGGTAACCGGCGGCATAGTCGCCGAAACGTCGGCCGGCGACGCGCACAACGTTGGCGTAGAGCATGCAAGAGGCGTCGCAGTTGCCATGCTGCAAACTCAAGCTGACGGCTTTGCAAATCGTCAGGCAGGCGAGGTTCGCATCGGACTGCAACGCTGGGGCGAAGAGTTTGCTCAACGCATCCAGCGTGGCCAGCGAAGCGCGATCCTGCATCAGTGGCAGGTCGATCAACTGTTCGATGCTGCGCTCACCCAGTTGCGTCCAGATCTGCTCGTACTCCTGGCGCACTTGCTGATCGCTCGGGTGCGCCGGCCAGTCGATGCCGACCTGACGCAAATACGTCAGGCACACACCCACCGCGCGGTCACTGCGATCAAGCAGCAGGTAAACGTCCATCTGCAAACACGTGACCGCCGCCCGTTCTACCGTGTTCATGGCGCGCTCGGCCAGTGTGCTCAGACGCGTGTTGGCCAGTGCCAGTTGCCCGGTAAGGAATTCGCACTCGGCGCGGTTCAGCTCCAAGGCAAAGCCCAGTTCATGGCGACTGTCATCGCCGTGTTCGGCCAACAGCGCAGCACCCGCGCCCAAGTAGCTCAGCGCTGAAGTGTAAGCGGTCGAAGCCTTGGCGCGCTGGCCGGCGAGCAGGTTGAACTCGGCCAGTTGTTCACGTTCGGCACGGGCGCTGATCAGGCTGGCGCCGCGATTGAGCTGGCCGACGATTTCAAAGATCGCGTCTTCGCGTCCTTCCACCGACGTTTGCAGCGCGAGCAAACGCCCGATGCGCAGGTGAGTCTGCGCACGCACGCCTTCGGCGATCAGCGAATAGGCCGCTTCATGAATGCGGTCGTGGGCAAACGCACAGGCGCCTTCGTGCAATTCCACCACTTCCTGGCGCACCGCCGGCCACAGCGCCGCGTGCACGCGCGCCGTCGACAGGTCGAGCACGGTGGCCAGCGTGTCGAGCCGCGCCACGTTGCCCAGGCAGGCCAATTGTTGCAGGGCCTGGCGCGTGTCGAGCGGCAGCCGCGCCAGTTTGTCGACCATCAGATCGACGACGTTGTCGGTGTAGCCTTTGGCGTTGATCAATTGCAGATCCCAGCGCCAGCGGCTGGACTGATGCTCGTAAACCAGCAGCTCTTCTTCGGCCAGAGCGTGCAGAAACTGAATGACGAAAAACGGATTGCCGCCGGTCTTGTCTAGCACCAGCCGTGCCAGCGCCACGATGCTCGCGGGTGGGCAGCGCAGGGATTCGGCGATCAGTTGTTCGATGTGCACGCCGGCGAGCGAGGTCAGGCGGATTTCGTCGATGTGTACGCCGGCATTGCGAATGGCTTTGAGTTTGCCGCTGAGCGGGTGGTCGCCATCGACCTCGTTGTTACGGTACGCCCCCACCAGCAATAGGTGCCCAAGCTCGGCGCGGGTCAGCAGAACCTCCAACAGATCGAGGGTCGCCGCATCGAGCCATTGCAGGTCATCAAGGAACAGCGCCAACGGGTGCTCGGGCCGGGCAAACACGCCGATAAACCCCTGCAACACCTGCATGAAGCGCTGCTGCGCTTGTTGCGGTTCCAGCTCCGGCACCGGCGGCGGCTCACCAATAATCAGCTTGAGTTCCGGGATCAGCTCGGTCATCAACCGTGCATTTGGCGACAGTGCCTGCAACAGCGCGGCGCGCCAGTCAGCGAGCACCTCACGGCGCTTGCCCAGCAGCGTGCGCACCAGTCCCTGAAATGCCTGGACCAGCGTCGCATAGGGAATGTCGCGCTTGTACTGATCGAACTTGCCGGCGGCGAACAATCCCCGCGACGGCACCAACACTTTGTGCAGCTCACTGACCACCGAGGACTTGCCAATGCCGGAATAACCGGACACCAGCACCAGTTTCGGCTTAGGGGTCTGCACCACTTGGGCGAAGGCGTCGATCAGCGTTTGCACTTCGCGCTCACGACCGTAGAGTTTTTCCGGGATCAGCAAGCGATCGATCGCGCCCTGCTCGTTCAACGTGAACACGTTGATCTGCCGCGTTCGCTGCCAATCGTCGAGACAACGGCGCAGATCATGTTCGACACCGGCTGCGCTTTGGTAGCGCTCTTCGGCGGTCTTGGCCAACAGCTTCATGACCACGCGCGAGAGCATCACCGGAACGGTGGCCACCCTTTCGCAGGCTGGCATCGGCAAACGAGCGATGTGGCAATGCACCCACTCCATCGGGTCGCTGGCACTGAACGGCAGTGAGCCGGTGAGCATCTGATACAGCGTCACGCCGAAGGCATATAAATCGCTGCGCGAATCGATCGAGCGGTTCATCCGCCCGGTTTGTTCGGGGGCCATGTAGGCCAGAGTGCCGGCGATGGTTTCCGGCGGCGTGGGCGCCTGACGTTCGCGCGGCAGACGCGAGGCCAGACCGAAACCGGTCAGGCGCGCCTGGCCGTCATCGCAACGGACGAGAATGTGCTGCGGTTTGAGATCCTTGTGCACCAATCCGCACTGGTGCAGACGGCCGAGCGCCACGGCAATGTTGATGGCGTGCAACAGGCAGGTTTCAGTGTCCAGCGGCGCGACCAGCAAGCGCGACAGCGGCTCGCCTCCAGGATCGTCGAACAGCAGGCGCGTGGTCCCGCCCACACGGTCCAGGGCTTGCGGTTGCAGTGCCCATTCACGGTGCAGATCGTCTTTGAGGCCGTATTCGTGTACCAGTCGATCAAGCGTTGCCGGCAGCGGCTGAGCCAGTGCCGGACGCACCATCAGCTTGCTGACACTGCCCTCCCCCGGATCTCGTTCGCGGGTGAACACCCGCTCGCCGTCGTCCCACAAAATCTGCTTTTTGCTGGCCATCTGAGTCGACACCGTCAAAGGTTTTTTTGCTACGCGGTGAAAATCAGCTCAACGGGTCCGCCGCGCAGGCTCAATACCGAGCGCTTCGGCAATACGCACCAGATCGGCGACCGAACGGGCCGCCAGTTTCCTCATGACCTGCCCGCGATGGACTTTCACCGTCACTTCGCTGAGGTTGAGTTGCGCAGCGATCTGCTTGTTCATCAGCCCGCCGATGACGAACCCGAGCACCTCGCGCTCACGCCCAGTCAGCGTTTCGTAAGCCAGGCGCAGGGCCGCGCCGGACTGTTCGGCGAGCAGTCGCGCACTGTCGCGAGCCAAGGCACTGGCCACCGCGTCGAGCATGTCCTGATCACGAAAAGGCTTGGCCAGAAAATCCACCGCGCCGGCCTTCATCGCCTTGACGGTCATGGCGATATCGCCATGCCCGGTCATGAACACGATCGGCGTGCGCAAGCCGGTTTTTTCCATTTGCTCCTGAAGGGTCAGGCCGCTTTCACCGCGCAGGCGCACATCGAGCACCAGGCAACCGGGCACGTCACGTTTGGCTGAAGCGAGGAAGTCCTGAGAGGTTTCGAACGTCTGCACCTGCAGCCCGATCGAGCGCAGCAAACCGTCGAGGGCTTGACGCATGGAGGCGTCGTCGTCGACCACATAAACCACCGGTTCCCTCAACACGGGCGGGGTTGCGCTGGGGCTGGAATGCGACCACAGGGTCATCGTGTGTCCTCGGCGAGATCGCAACGCGTGCGATGTGCAGGTGATTAAATCTAGTCCATGATGGCCAACGCAGCCAGATGTCGGCCAAACGGCCGCGCAGCAGGCTAGCAGTCAGTGTGCATTGCCGACAGGCCAGAAACCCCTGAAAATCGGCCATGCCGCCACCGCCCCTCTGCAGCCGCTTGAACAGGCACGATTTCGATGTCCAGCGTATCCGCCGTACCTCGCACTTTTCCCTCAAAACCACGTGACGTGGTGTTCATCGCCTACCCGCGAATGAGTCTGCTCGACCTCAGCGGCGCGCAAACGGTGTTCTGGGCAGCGAGCAAAGCCCTGGCCGAGCGTGGCCAACCCGGTTACCAACTGCACACCGCCAGCCTTGAAGGCGGCTTGGTCAACAGCGTTGAAGGTTTGGCCGTGGACACCCGCGCGCTGCGTGAACTGGACATCACCGCACTGGACACCCTCGTCGTGCCCGGTGCACCGGACATCTGCCAGACGCTCGGCGAGCATGTCCGGCTCACCGATTGGCTCCATCACCGAGCCCCAAGCGCCCGACGCGTGGTGTCGGTGTGCAGCGGCGCTTTCCTGCTGGCCCAGGCCGGTTTGCTCGACGGCTGCCGTGCGGCGACGCATTGGGCCATGTGCGACACGTTGCGCGAGCGCTTTCCGGCGATCGAAGTGGATGGCGACGCAATCTTCATCCAGCAGGGCGCAGTCTGGACATCGGCAGGTGTCACCGCCGGTATCGATCTGGCGCTGGCGCTGGTCGAGGCCGATGGCGGCCGCGAGGTTGCGTTGCAGGTCGCCCGCGAACTGGTGGTGTACCTCAAACGTCCCGGTGGTCAGGCGCAATACAGCACGCTGTTGCAATCACAGGTGCAGGACAGCCCGCAGTTCGAGCCGTTGCACCTTTGGCTGATCGATCACCTCGACGATCCGAAGCTGACCGTGGAGCGCCTCGCCGAACAGGCAAGAATGAGCCTGCGCAATTTCACCCGCGTCTACAAACAGAGCACCGGCCGCACGCCTTCCAAAGCCATCGAAGTGTTCCGCCTCGAAGCGGCCAGGCGTTTGCTGGAGAACTCGGCGCACAACATCGACAAGGTCGCGCGCCTCTGCGGTTTCGGTGATGAAGAGCGTCTGCGCGCCTGCTTCCAGCGTCACCTGTCGATTTCACCGCGTGACTATCGCAGCCGTTTCAGCCGCGCAGGCTGATCCCCTGATCGCCGACCACCAATGGGTCTCGGCAGGCTATACCTAGGTATAGTTTTGCGCCGCTGCCGACGGCGTATGGTGCAAGAACGACAGGAGTCGCCATGCATGCCCATCCGGCCAGGGAGTCCTATGCAGCATAAGGTTGTCATTGCCGTGGTTGACGACGACGAGGCCATTCGCAGTGCGCTGGAAAGCTTGTTGCGCGCCAATGGTTATCGGGTGCTCAGCTATCCGGGCGCGCAGGCGTTCCTTGAGTCAGACGGTCCGGCGCAGACGCATTGCCTGATCTCCGACATCCAGATGCCCGGCATCAGCGGCCCGCAACTGCACCTAGCCTTACGCGCGCAAGGCTGGCGTATTCCGCTGATATTCGTCACCGCGCATGCCGATGAAATACATACCCGCGCGCCCGGCGTGATCGCTTGCCTGCGCAAACCCTTCGCGCCCGACATCCTCCTCAGCCAAATCGACATTGCCCTGAACCGGACACTTCCTCTGTAGGAGCTGCCGAAGGCTGCGATCTTTTGATCTTGCTTTTAAAAGATCGCAGCCTTCGGCAGCTCCTACAGTTCGGCGCACCGGCCCGATACCTTCGTATACCTCCCTTCGACCCATGCGTAATCCGCGCACACCGATGGACAACTGCGCCCGCGCCTCCCACGCCATAGCATTGCTTTCGACAGCAGGCGATTCAGCGCCAGACAGTTCGGCAAGCGGTTTTGCGGCGGCCAGTGATCGTCACGCCAGCGTCGAAATCGACTCGGGTATATCCATCCATCAGCGTCAGGGAGCACATTATGAAACAGCAATTATTGGTGATCGGTGCAGGGTTCGGCGGGCTGTGGAGCACGTTGAGCGCCGCGCGTTTGCTGGACATGCATGACCGCCACGATGTGGAGATCACACTGCTCGCCCCGCAAGCCGAACTGCGCATCCGTCCGCGTTTCTACGAACCCGAAGTCCACAACATGTACGCGCCGCTCGATGCGCTGTTCGCTGCGGTGGGTGTGCGCTTCGTCAAAGGCACCGCCGACAGCATCGACGGCCAGGCGCGGCGTGTCGCTTATCGCGATGAGGCCGGCCGCCCCGGTGAGCTGACCTACGATCGTCTGGTGTTGGCCAGCGGCAGTCAACTGGCGCGTCCGCCGGTACCCGGTCTTAAAGAACATGCGTTCGATGTCGACCAGATCGAATCCTCGGCACGCCTTGAGCGTCACCTCCACTCGCTGGCCAGCCAACCCGTCAGCGCTGCCCGCAACACCGTGGTCATCGCCGGTGGTGGCTTCACCGGAATCGAAACCGCGACCGAAATGCCCAGCCGTCTGCGCGCCATTCTCGGCGAGGAGCAAGACGTCCGGGTGATCATCGTTGATCGCAGCAAAGACATCGCCGCGACCATGGGCGACGGCATCCGTCCGTCCATCATCGAAGCGTCAAAAGAACTGGGTATCGAATGGATCGTCGACGCCACGGTCGCCGGCGTGGATGCCCACGGCGTGACCCTCGCCGACGGCCGCCACATCGAGAGCAACACGGTGATCTGGACCGTCGGTTTCCGCGCCAGCCCGCTGACTGAACAGCTCAACGCCGAGCGCGATGCTCAGGGTCGTCTGCACGTCGACGGCAACCTCAAAGTGCAAGGTCTCGAGCACGTGTTCGCCGCCGGCGATGTCGCCCGCGCCGCCACCGACGACGTCGGCAATTTCTCAGTGATGTCCTGCCAGCACGCGATCAGCCTTGGTCGTCATGCCGGCAACAACGCGATTGCCGATCTGCTTGGCGTGGCGCCGACCACCTACCGTCAGCCGAAGTACGTGACCTGCCTCGACCTGGGCGCCTGGGGCGCGGTGTACACCGAGGGCTGGGATCGACAGCTGAAACTGGTGAAAGACGAAGCCAAGGAACTGAAGACGCAAATCAACAGCGTGTGGATCTACCCGCCGGTCGCCGAGCGTAGCGCCGCTCTGGCCGCTGCCGACCCGGCGATTCCAGTGGCCTGATCTGCCCCGCGCGCCCAAGAACCGATGTCTTGCCTGATAAAAAGGAGAACACCATGACCATGCACCTGGATTCCTTCACCGCCAACAGCGCCACCCTGCAAACCCCGACCGAAGAACTGGTGCCGTCGCGCTACGCGCTGCGCCTGGGTGACATCGACGTAATGGTGATCAGCGACGGCGTCCTGCCGCTGCCGACCCAGACCATGTCGACCAACGCCGATCCCGCCGCTCGCGCTGCGTGGTTCAAAGAGATGTATCTGGGCCCGGATGCGTTCGACTGGGCACTCAATGTGCTGGTAGTGCGCAGCGGCGCGCAGGTCATCCTCGTCGACGCCGGCCTCGGCGGCCAGTTCCCCGGTTTCCCCCGTGCCGGGCAGTTTCCCAAACGTCTCGCGGCCGCCGGGATCGACCTCGCGGACGTCACCGATATCGTCATCACCCACATGCACATGGACCACATCGGCGGCTTGCTCGTCGATGCGGTGAGAAACCGTCTGCGCGACGACGTGCGCATCCACGTCACCGCTACCGAAGTCGACTTCTGGACCTCGCCGGACTTCACCTGCACCGACATGCCGGCACCGGTACCGGACGTACTGCGCTCCACCGCCAATGCGTTCATTCAACAGTACCAAAACAAGCTGCGCATCTTCGAAGATGAGTTCGAAGTCGCGCCCGGCGTGGTTGCCAGACTCACCGGCGGCCACACCCCGGGCCACTGCGTGGTCTACGTAACCTCCGGCGACGAACGCCTGACCTTCGCCGGTGATGCCCTGTTCCCAGTGGCCTTCGACCACCCGGACTGGCACAACGGCTTCGAGCACGACCCCGAGGAAGCGGTGCGTGTGCGCGTGCGCCTGCTACAGGAGGCCGCCGCCAGTGGCGAACTGTTTGTTGCCACGCACCTGCCCTTCCCTTCGGTCGGCCGTGTATCCGTCAATGGCGAGGCGTTTCGCTGGATTCCGGCGATCTGGGATTACTGATCGCGATTGCGGTGTACACCTTCGCCCGGCCTTTGTCGGGCGAAGTTGCGAATACACAGATGTAGGGTTACCAGGTGGAATGCACGCGTGAGGCCGAGTAATCTACGACCGTTTCGAAAATCTCCCCTCAGCATTTGGAATGCCTAATGGCACTGCACGACGCAATCGCCCTTGAAATCCACGCCGGCGCACTCCCGCGACATTTCCGCGCCGCAGACCTTAAAACCACTGAACGCAGGGTTTACCTAAGCCCCACCAACGCCAACCATCGCTACCGCGTGGGTCTGGATTTCTTCGCCGCCAACACGATCAATACGCAGCCGGCAAATCTTTGCGAACACACCGGTTTCTTTACGCGCAACGGTCAAGCAGCGCGTTACCGGCGGGTAGCCAAGGGCGTGTATGAGTTGCTTGGCCTCGATGAGACGCAAGAGCTGACGGCGGAAGTAGAACCAGATTGCGAAATACCTGTCTCCCCGAGCTGCCGAAGTCTGACATCTTTGGAAGCGCGGTTTGCCTGTTACCTTGAACATAAACCCTTTCAAATTTACGATCGCCGCCGACGGAAACTCTATCCAGCCGAGGCGGTCGTTGGGCTGGAAGCGCGATTGAACAGCTACTTCTGGCCCTCGCCAGGCGTGAGTTTTACAGACACCGAGCAAGAGCTGCAGGGTTATATTGAGCGGGCGCAGAAACTCGTTCCTCATCTAGTCAGTAACGCCGACTCGGTGCTTGAGTTGTTCACGTCCATTTGCAAGTGGGGCGGAGTGCGTGTGCCCACGCAAGATGCCAATGCAGTCGTCGCCAACCTGCAGCGCGCTGCAAACCGCAACCCTCGGCAGCCAGCCGCGATGAACAGTGCATGGACGAAGCTTTACGCCATGTTTTATCCGGATGCCTTCGTGATCTACGACTCACGCGTAGCCACTGCATTGGTGGGCATTGCCGAGGCGGTGCTCGACGATGCCGAGCTCGATAGCTTCAAGGCGCAATATCCTGACCTGGGTCTTATCGCTGGGCGTGGCGGTAGCCGCCCACGAGCGACCCTTGCCGGTTGGCGCAATGCCTACATGTCCTGGCCGGCGCAGCTTGACGCAAACCGCCTTGTTGCGGCCATCTTGCGCGCGCTGCATACGCGGTCAGGCTTGGCGTATAGCGCCCGACAACTGGAAGCGGTGTTGTTTATGGAAGGTTATTGAGCTGGAAAAATACAAGTGGCGCGGGCCAGGTTTCCAATTTGGTCATTCAATTTTCTGCGGGACTTGTCTTTACACCCATTTTTGTATTCAGCTTTTACCTCATCGCTTACATGGCAGCATTGTTCTTTCTATCAAAGACATGGCAATGCCTACACAGGCTTCTAGCCCCCAAACCACTACCAATCGAAAAAATAGTCGTCACTCATGAGGTAACGTTTGAGGAGCTTGAAAAAATCAACTCGCTCCTGGCGGAGATGAGGTCTCTAGAAAAGTAAGGTTTTTTTGCCCTCCGGCGCCAGTCGCGTAGGCTGGCGCTTTTGCGCAAACAATTTGCCCCCGCAAGGACGCACAGGACTGCCCCATGAACACCACACAAGACTGGCTGACCCGGTTGGCACGCAAGCAAGGACAGCCTGCCACTTATGAGGACTATCGGCGCAACGAGGCGCTGGAGATACTCGCGCACTTCGGCAACACCGGCACATGGGCGGACGTGAGCAATCACGCCAACGGTTTTGTTCGGGAAGTCGCTGTGCGAGAACTGTGCAGGCAGCCGTCTGCCGAAGCATTGGCGGTGCTGATCGAACGTCTGAACGATTGGGTCCCGCAGGTTCGCGACCTGGCAGCGGCAGGCTTGCAACACTACCTGTCGCCCGCCCACATCCAGGCTTGGTTGTCCGCACTCGAACCGTTGATGGCATTGGCAGCGCAACGCCGGGTCGACCACAGCCAGACGCTGTCGGCGATACGCGCAATGCTGCAATCGGCGGGATGCCGGGATGAGGTGTACGCCGACTTCTTGAATCGCCAGGGCAAATCCGCGCGTTATCTGTTTACGCTGTTGCTGGAAAATCCTCAGAACTCCGAAACCCTGCTCCGCAGCGCTCTGAGGCATCGCGAGTTGACCGTACGGCTGATGGCGGTGTCGGCGAGTGAGACGTTGCCAGCTGAGCAAAGTCTGCCGTTGCTCGTTGAAGCCATGTCATACCCGGGCGGCAAAATCCGCGTGCGCGTTTTGTATGCGCTGCTGCCACTACTTGCCGATCCGAAACCTGTCCTGCACGAAGCCCTGTTGGATGTGTCACCAGCCGTGCGCAATCTGGCGCTGTGGGCCGCGCCTCGCAACGATGTTGATGCGCACGCCGTTCTCGCCGAGCGCCTGAGTCAACCTTTGCCCACTTCAAAACAACACTGGTTGGGCGTGATCGGCCTGACCAGTGAACTCGATAGCACGTTGCCAGAGCACTGGCATGCCACCGCATTACGCTCGGCTTTTGTGACCGTGCGACAGGCAGCAGCGCGCCTGCTTCGCGATGATCAACTGCCTGAACTGTTGGCGGCGCTCGATGATCCGTCGGACAAGGTTTTTTCGGTGGTGGTGGCGCAACTGGACAAGGTTTCCTGGCCGTTGTTGCGCCACGGATTAATAGCCAGACTCGATCGAGACTGGCATGAACTCACGCTGACGCGGCGTAGCGCCATTTTTCGCCTGCTGCCGACATGGCAACAAATCGGCTACTTGCTGGGACGCCTCGACACGGGCCACGCCGGACAAACCTACTGGCTCGGCCAAATCGAATCGTGGTGCGACAGGCAGTATCTGATTGTCGATCCGGTAACGCCCAAGGCCGAGCGCGAAGCATTGCGAGAAAAGATCCGGCAATTGACGGTAAAGGGCCTGATTCGCTCAGGTGTGCGTTTGCTCTCCTGAGTGATCCGGGTTGATGATTCAGACAACAACTACCTTTCCTCTTTTACATGGAACGACGGTCGATCCTTGTTCTCTACCGCTGAACCTACAACGGAGGGATTGACCATGATTGCCCCTGAAACCGGTATGAAACCGGGCGAGCGTTATCGCATTGAAAGCGTCGAGCGCGCGCCGCAATTTCCAGGATTTTTTCTCGACGGCAAATATTATCTGGGCCCCGAATTGCAAACGGCCGTCGGCTGGCTCGAAGGGCAAAAATTCGTATATGACCAACTCGATCCCAATGGCGATCCGGTTTATCCAGACAGAATCGTCGGGACCATCGTTGGACTGACCCTGGAGCTGGGCGATGGTCTGCGTCTGAGCATCGAAGAGTTGCCCTACCAGGCAGAAATGGATACGCCATCCGCACCGCTGGACTATGTGACCTCCCTCACCCCATCCACGGCGAAACCTCTGCGCCGTAAAAACATGGGCCAGCCGATACAGCCTTCTGCGCTACTGGTCGCAGGTGCAGCATTGCTGGTGGGGGTTTGCCTGTTGGCGCTCAATCGTGCTCGCGGTCGAGCCAGGTAATCTTGCACGACGCGCGGCAGTGACCGTCCCAGGCTCACTGCCCGCGATGAGCGACAGAACACGGCAAACAATCACGAACTATTTGTTTTCGTCCGTTTTGCCTTGCTGCATCTGCAACGAGGCCTTGCTCTTGTCACCGTCCTTGTTGGGGGCGTCGTGGGAGCTTTCAAAACAGCCCTGCAACAGCAACATCGAGCACAATCCCAGACAGGCGCACAGCGTTTTCATGACGTTCTCCTTTTGCTTTCAAAAAAGTACGGCACCGGCATCGCGCATGAAGATTTCCACGGTTTTCGGACCGATGCCGTCAAACTCCGCCAGACGTTGCTCGAAGGCTCGGCGATCGGTGCTGGCCTCGACCATATGGCTGACCTTGCCGGCGTAATCGTCATTAAGTTTGCGTGCCAGCGCCCGCAGACGCTCGGCGGTGGTCTCGTCATAGCGCACGTAATGCGCTTGCCCGAGCATCGTGACCAATTCATGGTGGCTGCAATGAGCGAGCTTGCGAGGTGTATCGCGGCCGTGGGTGTCGACGATCACCCGATAGGCTTGCGCGGCGATCTCGGCCTGGATGCGCTTGCCCATCAGGAAACTGGCCAGCAACCATTTGAACAGTGCACCGTCATCATTGCGCTCAAGACGGATGTTGAGGTCCGTTGCGCTGATCGTCTTGTTCACCGCGCCGCTCCCGCACTAAGTGGTTGGCGTTGGTCTGGGCTATTCGTCGGGCAAAACAAGCCCCGAATCAACATCGGGGCTTGTTGAGACCAATGAGCATCAAGATTTACGCTGCCCACCGCCGCTATGCTCGCCACCTTTGCGACCGGCTTCGGAGGCTTTCTCCCGATCATCGGCAAAGTTGCCATCCTTGCCGCTTCCCTGCCCGCCCATCGACTGACTGGCATCATTCGACTGACGTCCGCCAGACGCCTGGCCGCCCTTTTGTCCAGTGTTGGAATCCTGTTCTTCATCGTCAGCAAATTCACCGCCTCGGTTGGCTTGTCCACCTCCTGACATCCGATCGGAACCTTGCGACTGTTGCCCACCTGAAGCCTGTCCACCTTTCTGGCCAGCCTCGGCAGAACGTTGTGGATCATTGGCAAAATTGCCGCCAGAGGCTTCTCCGCCCTTCTTGCCGGCTTCAGATGCCTTTTCCCGGTCATTACTGAAGTTGCCGGGATTTTTATTTCCTGTATTGGCCATTTCTGTTCACCTCTACATGGTTTGCACGAGCATTGGCTCGTTTAATTCGGAGGGCGGCCAGACCTGGAAAGTTTGAACGAAATGCCTGGCTCGCGACGAGCGGAACCGGGCTATTGGTTCCAAATAAAAGGCGCACAGACGACTGACGGCAAAGCCCGGCCAGTCAGTACGTTTCAGCCATTTTCTTTAAGAAAGCAGGATCCTTGCCTAGACTCTTAATCTCACCTCAAGGCTAGCGGGCACTGGACAGGCGAGGTCAGTCGATGACCGAACACATCATCCATTTTCACTGCCAGATTGATCAGGCCACCACTGAACGCTTCAGGGATTGCTGCCTGGAAGCGATCGATGAAGGCGCCACGTCACTGCTGTTGAATCTCTCGACCAGCGGCGGCAGCACCAATTTCGGCTTTACGCTGTATACCTTTCTCAAGGCGTTGCCGGTGCCACTGTGCGCGATCAATGCCGGCAACATCGAGTCGATGGGCATCATCATGTTTCTCGCTGCAGGCAGGCGTATCACCTCGCCCCATTCCAGATTTCTGATTCACCCGATGAACTGGTACTTCAGCCAGAAATCGGTCGACCATCAGCGCTTGCGAGAGTACCTGTCGAGCCTCGATAACGACCTCGCCCGTTATGTGCAGATCTATGCGCTGGAAACCGCAGCGGCGCCTACCCAACTGGATATTTTTCACTGCCTGTCGGCAGAGGAAAAAGTCATCGCTGCGCACGAATCGATCGCCTATGGAATTGCCCACGAGATGAAGCAAATGATGTTTGCCGATGACGTGAAGCACTGGAAGGTCAGGGGCAGTTGAGCCTGCCAGGTGACCGGCGCCAAGGCAGCTCTATCCCAACGCAGTGTCGAGAAACATCATGACCCCGAACCCCAGCATCAGGCCCAGGGTGGCGGGCGTTTCATGGCCGTTGCGATGTGTTTCGGGAATGACCTCGTGGGACACCACAAAGATCATCGCGCCGGCAGCAAGGCCCAGGGCAATGGGATAACCCAACGCGAAAGCGCTGGAAATCCCCAGGCCGACCAGCGCACCAAACGGCTCCATCAAACCGGAGCCAACGGCAATCAGTGCCGCGCGCATTGCCGAAATACCGGTTACTCGCAACGCCAACGCAACGGCCAGCCCCTCGGGTATGTCCTGGATGGCAATCGCTGTGGTCAGCGGTATGCCGACCTGCATATCGCCTGTCGCAAAGCTGACCCCGATGGCCATCCCTTCCGGCAGGTTATGCAGGGTTATCGCCAGCACGAACAGCCATACCCGATTGATGCGTTTGGCTTCCGGCCCGCGCCGGCCGCTCTTCTCATGTTCATGCGGAACGAAACGATCAAGGCCGATCATCAACGCCACGCCTAGCGCCAGGCCGAGCACCACGATGCCGGCCGCCAGCACGCTGCTGCCGCTCAGCGCCCGCGCCGCTTCGATACCGGGCAGGATCAGCGAAAACGAACTGGCAGCCAGCATCATCCCGGCGGCAAAACCGAGCATGATGTCTTGCGTGCGCGCCGCAATGTTGCGCAGCACAATGGCCGCCAACGCCCCCACCGCTGTCGCGGCAAAACCAGCCAAACCGCCGAGCATCGCCAGGCGCAGGTTGTCCTTGTTGTCGCCGACGAAAGCGCCATAGCCGCTCACCATCAGCAATGCCGTCACGCACACCAAAACCAGCCAGAACACCCGAGCGCCCCATCCGGAACGAGTCATTTGCACAAGCCAGGCACGCAAGGGTGCGGTCATTGACGTTGAAGGTAGTGACATAAGGGCCTCTTATCGACTCGGCGAACGGTTGATCGTTAGGCTCACGAGCGCTCTGAGTGTTCAAAACAAAACAACTGCGCGAGGCCTGAAACCCACTGCGAAAATCCTTTGAATTTTTTTCGTCGGCAAAACTCATTTGCGTATGAGCGTAAGGAGGAACGCATGAGCAACGTCGACATCTTCGTCATCGAATACAAACTTCACGGCCAGCCAAAATCATTCGTCATTCGCGCAAAAAGCATGCGCAACGTCGACGCATGGCATTGGGCGAGCTGCGATGCCGGAATTGCACCCATTCCCAAACCCGGCAAACCACCGTTGAAAGTCATCTCCAAACCCCAGGCCGAACGGTTCGGCATCACCGAGGTGAAATGGCGCGAAACGGCAACGGTGGACTGGATGGAAGCTTAGTCATGCTCAAACAGATCGGCACCACACCCATCCGCCGCGATCATCGCGCCAGCTGCCATTGCGGCGCCGTGATCCTCGAAATCCACTTGCCCGACGGCCTGCCCTCGCCGCACCGCTGCGACTGCTCCTTCTGCAAACGCCGAGGCGCGATCGTTGCGGCGGTACCGGCGGCTGATCTGAAAGTGATCCGTGGTAAGTCTGCGTTATTGAAATACAGCTTCGGCCAGCAAGTGGCCGAGCATTTTTTCTGCGGCAACTGCGGGATCTACACCCATCACCGACGCAGCACCAACCCGCAGGAGTTCGGCTTCAATGTTGGCTGCCTTGAAGGGGTCAACCCCTATGATCTGGGCGAGGTGCCTGTGGCGGATGGTGGGCCTTGGCACTCGCCGTGAAGCCAATCTCCGCTGGCGAGCACATCAACGCTCGCCAGCGGTTCAATGAGCACGAACGACATTAACGAAAGAAACCTGCCTTAATGCACTTTCAGTTCAAGCAACTCACCGCCCTCTTTGCTCAAACGCTGCAGAAATGCACCGGCATCGAGCAACTGATAAGGGAAGTAAAGACCGGCCGGCGTCGGCGCTCGACCGTCGAGCCCGAGCAATCGCTCCAACAACATGGCGACGCTCAGGCCCGTAAGCGCTGCGGCACCTGCCGGGTGAACGAGGGCATGCCGAGAGTGCAACGGTCGCCCCTGGCGATCCTCGCCAACCATTTCGATCAGGATCTCGGTCGACATCGGCCGACCCGCGCGCCGCGAAGAGCTGACCCCGCTGGCGAGATTGAACTGAACATTCCGCGCATCGGTGGCGGCCGCCAGCCCAGTGACGTCGATGGATGAAAAACCGCTGGCTTGCATCGGCGTACCGTCCAGCGCGCGGAAGCTGACGTTTTTATCCTCGCCTTCGCGCCAGATGTAATCCCCGTCGCGCCGAGTCAGGGCGGCGGGCAGCATCTTGTTCAGGTGTTCGAAATCCTTGGCCACAGTGGGCCCGCCGCCATCCTGCTCGTCGACCAGCGCATCGATACGAATATCGCGCACCCGGGCAAAGGCCTCGGCAAGATGCAACGTCGCCACAGTTGTCGCGCCCACCATCCACTCGTAACCGAGCACGATGGGCGCCGCGTCAGGGCGATGGATGAAACTGGCGATCTGCGGCGCGATCTCGAACACGCCGGAAGAAATGCTCAGGTGCGGCACCTTGCGCTGCTGCGCGAAACGCAGCCCGGCAAGAGAATGATCCATGTAGAAAACCGCCACGGCACTGACCGGGCGATCACCCAGCCCCAGGTCATCGGCAGCAGGATCAATGACCACGCCCTGCGCCGCGCCCATTTCCTCGGCGGCTTGTTGCGCCTTGGCCAGGTCGCGGCCACCGATCAGCAAAGGGACGTCGGGGTGGGCTGCACGCAACGCTTTGGCAGAACGGTGGCCAATGGCGCCGGAACCACCCAGGAACAGAATCGGATGAACTGACATCGGTATCCCTCCTCGTCTTTTTGGGTTGCAACTTAGTGTTGGTGCGCCCTCGGGCGTGAGGGTTCCAGACCATTGCCTGGGATGTAAGACGGGCCGACGAGCGTCATTTTGAACGGCGTGTTGATTAGGTATGTTTAGGAGTTTTTCGCGGTTGTTTAAAAGACACGTCGCGTTACCTGCTTAAGGCTACAACACCTTGCGCCGTTGCCTACGACTACGCCAGAATCCGCCGGCTTGTGCGCCTCAAGGGCCACCGGTAACTTGATTCGCGTCACTGATTCCCAGTGATCGGGTTTAGTAGCCCGTGGTAAATGAAAGTGCACAAGCGTCCATCACAAGGTATTTGCGTACCTGCACTCGATGGCGGCTGTGCGTAGGGCGCCCTCGGGCGCGCCGGCTTTCTTCTTTTCCCCGGTCTACTAACCTGCGTACAGCTGCCACCCCCTGTTTAGTAGCTCGGTGCGGCGGCCACCCAACAGGAAAAAGAAGATATGTTCAAGATCACGCCAAACCCGCCGGAAACAGATCCGGTATCCCCGTATGAATCACCCGACTCAAAGAAATTCCACGAAGCCGCAGAACGCGCCCTCGATCACTACCTCAAACCGGCCGACCAGATAATGGCCACGCCCTACCGACCCAATACCATGTTTCAGGCCAACCCGAAAACCGCGACAGAGGAATTACTGGTCAACGCCAGTGAATCGCTGGGCTCTGCTGCGGTGATGCTGGGCAATGTGATCGGAACGGTGGAAGGCCCGGCGCGCAAGACCCTTCAGGGCATCGCGCAAGTGGTGATGCTGGGGGAATTGGCGGTGAATCAAGCGCTGGATAATGTTGTGCCGGTGGATTGAGGGGTGATCCCTTTGTGACGATCGTCAGGTATCCGTCACAGAGGGATTAAGATCACCTAACGCGTCTGGTAACGGCCAGATGTGGACTCTTGTTCAGTTAATTCCAGACACCCATCGATAGTGCGCCGCAGTACATAGCGGTGGTGCACACGATAACCTGGGCAATCATGAAACCGAAGCCGGCTCCCAGAAACGCAAGGCCCGCGACAATCCATGGCAACCTCGCATTTACACGGAACCTCAACAACCAAGCCGAAATACTTGTACCGACGACCATCCCCGGGACAGAAAATAAATGACCCAACCCAACTAGACCACCATCACGACCCGAGCTGGATACGATCGCCATGTAGACCAAAAGAGTGACAACCGCTGCAGCTGTTGTTCCCGTTAGAAACAGGGCCCGAGAACGTAGAATCAAGCCTGGAAGCAACATTACCACTGGCACTCCGATGAGATACCAAAAGCCTAAGTAAAGCGTGTTGCCACCAGTGGATGCGTAACCGAGAACGAGAATAATCAAAACCATTGAACAGCTTAGATCATCCCTAAACCCCATTTTCATTCCCTTGCCTCGCTTTCAACGTCGTTATTGCTGAAATAGATTAGCTGACGGCGAGGTCTTCGTTCCGTTGCCGCAAGGGGTCGTAAACAGCCGCTCCCGAACGTCTGCCGTTGGCCGATAGCGGTTACCAGTGAGCGGCAGCAATCGGCCAGAAGCGGACGCATTCGGCCAACAGCGGTCGTTCTGAATTGGTGGGAAGCGGCTGATTGCGCCCACCGAGACAGCTATATCCAAACCAATATCCAACTGTTTGCGAACCCGTGTATTGCTGGCGATCAGTGAATCCGATCGGCTGCTCCATCAAAAGGAGCTAGCTTATCGGTAGTGGCGAAAAGCTACACATCAACTATCTTCTCGAACGGCACCTCGACCGTTACGGAGAGCAGGGATGGCTGATCTAGCGAATGAAGCAATCGGGATCAACGACTTTGAGAAGTGGTTGAATGAACGGAGTGGTTGGCTTCAGGCAGCCGCCAAGCAGCTTATCGACAACAAGCGTTTGCCGAATGAGGTCGAACTTGCAGAGCTGGTTCGGCTCGCCAAACTGGAGGCTGCGAAGCAAGGTGACCCTGGGTTCCTGAAGGTGGCTCCTGGTGCATTTTCGGCAGGGGCGGTTCAACGGGTGGTGCGGGTCGAAGAGTTAACCCAAGTTTTCGGGGTTAATGCGATTAAGCCTGGTGCATCTCTGCCATTCGGAACGGGTAGTTTGACTGTCATCTACGGGCAAAATGGTTCGGGGAAAAGCGGTTTTGCTCGTCTGCTCAAACAGCTTTGTGGATCTCGTTCACGGGACGAAATCCGGCCGAACGTATTCAGCGATGAAGAGCATGCTTGCAGTGCTCAATGCCGAATCACGATTGATGGCAATTCACGAGATATCTATTGGCATCCTGGCGCCGAGCCCCATGCGATGCTCAAGTACGCCCAAGTATTTGATTCGAGAACCGCAACTCAGTACATGGGGCGCACTGAGTCAAGCTATGAGCCTAGCAGCATGCGGTTCATCTCCATGCTCATTCAGATTTCGGGCATGGTTTCTGATGAGCTGGGGCGGGAGAAGGGAAACCTCGTTAGTGCCCTTCCACAGTTCCCAGATGATCTCTCAGATACCGCTGAGAAGGCCTGGTTCTCCTCTCTCAAAGCTTCTGCTTCTGCTGAGAAGGTCGAGGCGTATTGCCGGTATGGAAAAGATTTGGACGACGAGCGGGTCAAGGCTGAGGCTCTGCTCGCGGAAAAAGACATCGCGGGTCGCTTGGCTACGATTGGCAAGGAAAGTGTTGCCACCGAAAGCATCAAGCAGGCAATGAAACTGTTGAAAGAAGGCCTCACCGACGAGAAGGCTGATGAGCTGTCGAAGGCAAAAGTATCGGCGGTTGCGGCGAGAAAGGCGGCCAACGAAGTTGCGCAGCAGGCATTCGCGAATGCTCCTCTCCAAGGCGTTGGTGAGTCGTCCTGGAAACTTATGTGGGAGCAGGCGCGCGCCTATTCCGTTGCTCATGCATACCATGGTCACGAATTTCCCGTTACTTCAGAAGGTGCGCACTGCGTGCTCTGTCAACAAGAGCTTACGGCTGAGGGCGCCGCTCGCCTCAAAAGCTTCGAGGCTTTCGTCACCGTGGGTCTCGAGACTGCGGCGAAAACTGCAGAGGCCACCAGTGCGGCACTGATCGCCAAGGTAATTCAGGTGCCTTCGATTGAAGACTGGATTGCGCGCCTAGCTCAGTTGCAGTTCGACGAATCCACGGCCCGTGCCTGGTATGAGTCGTTGAAGTCTAGGCGAGCACATTTTATGGAATGTGCTGCCGTGGGAGATATCTCTGTGTTCGATTGGGCTCCTATCGATCAGTCACTGGAAAAACGAGCTGCCGACTTGCTTGCTGAGAAGACCAGCCTCGCCCAGCTGCAGCAGGATGGGCAGCGGCAGCAGGTCGAGAAGCGAGTGAAGCAACTCAAGGCGCTTCAGTGGCTGTCACAGAACAAGCCGGCGATTCTCGCAGAACGTGAGCGACTAGTAGCTGTAGATCTGCTAGATAGAGCAACAAAGTTAACGGCCACCAATTCGTTGACAAGCAAGCGTACCGAGCTTGGACGTACGGAGCTTGATGCTGGATATCAGGCTCGCTTTGATGAGGAGTTGAAATCCCTTGGTGGGCGACGTTTGCCAGTTGTGCCGCAGAGCAGGGCTCAAGGAAAAGGAGTTATCACATTTGGGCTCGCCCTTGTCGGTGCTCGGGCTGGCTTCACTCCTGATGTCGTACTCAGTGAAGGCGAAACCCGTATTGTTGCACTGGCAGCATTCCTGGCCGACACGACCGGTTCAAACCAGCTTGCCCCTTTCATTTTTGATGACCCGATTTCGTCGTTAGATCAGGATTTCGAGGAAAGGGTTGTTACCCGGCTTGTCGAGTTGGCGAAGACTCGACAGGTCATCATCTTCACTCACCGCCTCTCCTTGATTGCACTTGTCGAGGCTGTAATAAAAAAACACGGTGAGAATCCGGCTAACGAGAAAATCACCCACACCGTGCAGTCGCTTCGACGGCTGGATAAGGTTTCGGGAATTCTGGCGCAACACAATCTGCGGGATGCCAAGCCCGACAAGGCGCTGAATGCGATTAGAGATCACGTCATCCCCAGGCTCAAAAAGCATCAGGCCGATGCCGACGCAGACGGTTATGACCTCACCGTGAAGAGCGCCTGCAGTGATTTTCGGATTATCTTGGAACGAACAGTGGAACTCATCCTCTTGAATGACGTAGTTATTCGTTTCAGACGGGACGTAATGACTAAAGGAAAGCTAAGAGGCGTTGCTAAGGTGATGGCAGAGGACTGCGATTTTATCGACCGGTTAATGACCAGGTATTCAGTGTACGAACACTCGCAGTCAGATGAGCTGCCTCAGGTCCCGGTCGAACTCGATGAGTTCGAGCGAGATGTCTTGGAACTCATTGCATGGATGGACGAATTCAAAGTTCGAGCCAATTGATTTCAAATGGCGAGCAGCCTTTAGTGAATGGGTCGCTTGCGAGGGCTCGTGCAGTTACTAGTGTGAATCGCCCCTACTTTCGTAGAAGCCTTAGAGTGGCCGCTTTTGGCCGGAAGCAGACGCTTATGAATGACCGCTTTCGGCCAAAAGCGGACATAAATGAGGCATGCATATAGCAAAAGTGGTCACCGCTGCGGGCTTGCCCATGTGGGTCTTTCGTTCAAGGCGTGCTGGGCGTGTCGGCACCGGCCAGCTGAGGATTCATAGATACAAGGTGGGCAACCATGGGGGGAATGTACGTAAT